>OUMF01000028.1_pt1 | contig 29772 bp, 7 predicted proteins | sample 1690971 | NCBI WGS metagenome assembly OUMF01 (sample SAMEA3914864, study PRJEB12502) | metagenome | biome: forest; material: soil | place: USA | collected 2012-03-12 | depth 0.3 m | reverse complement strand
TGCGCCGCTGGCGCGGCGCACTCGACGAAGGCGCTGAGTGACAGCGCGCGATCCCGGTGAATCCTGCTCAGGGAGACACGTTTCAGGCGCTGTTGCCAGCGCCTGGATGATGTTTCCTCTTTCGTTGATCACGGGTGGAGAATTACATTGCCCCTTGAAAAGAGAAAGCGGATTCAGGGTAACATCTCGCGTAGCGTCGTGCGCATCGCGAAGGCCACGCCGGTGGGCGCCAAGGATGGCTCCCCTCCCTGGGCTTGCAAAGCGGAGGCGCGGTCAGCGCGCAGATGCGCCGCTCGCACCCGCGGACACTCCCGAGGGCGGTTGGAAACCGCCGACGCGCCTTCGGCGCGGCGCCACGTGCTCCTTTCAACGACGTCGGCGCGGGCGAAAAATTAGCCGTCCGGCTAGGTAGACCAGGAGTGGCGGAAGCCCGTAGCCTGTCACCGTACGTGAACTTCCTCCCAATGAATCCCCTGGACCCCATGCATACTCCCCACACGAAAACTCGTTCCTTCCACTTCGCCGCCGGCGCGCTCGCGGCGGGTATTCTCGGCGGCGCGCTCGCGCAGGCCGCTCCGCTCGACCTTGGCGTCTACGAAGGCGGCGGTCGCGCCGATCTCGTCCCGTCGTTTGAGTCCTGGTTTGGCTACCAGGTTCCTCGGGCTCTCGATTTCTATTCGAACAGCAACTGGACGGACCTGCAGGACAACAGTTGGCTCTTGAATTCGTGGAAGGGAAAGCGCTGGGCCATGACCTTTTCGATTTCCATGCTGCCGGGCGACGGTTCCGGAACGCTCGCGGCCGGGGCCGCGGGCAGCTACGACGCCTACTGGACCAAGATCGCGCAAAATCTGGTCAACGCGGGTTTTGGCTCCGCGACCTGTCGCATCGGTTGGGAATTCAATGGCGGCTGGTACAAGTGGGCGGCGAATTCGGACAAGACTTCCTGGGTGACCTACTGGCAGAGACTGGTCACGGCCATGCGCGCCGTTCCGGGCGCCAATTTCAAATTCGACTGGTGCCCGGCCAACGGCTACCAGCAGTTCCCGGCCGATCAGGTCTATCCCGGCGATGCCTATGTCGATATCGTCGGCCTCGATGTGTACAATCAGAGTTGGATCAGCAATTACACCGACCCGGTGGCGCGCTGGAACGATATCTACAATGCCGATCACGGAGTTCGGTACTGGCTGCGCTTTGCCATCGCACATAACAAACCGATCTCATTTCCGGAGTGGGGTTCAGGGACGCGGCCGGATGGACATGGCGGCGGCGACGATCCGAATTTCATCCAAAACATGTATAACGTGATCACGACCGCTCCGAAGCTGGCGTATCACGATTATTGGGATTACCCGGCATCCGATTACAATGCCAAGATCTCCAATGGGGGATTTCCCAACGAAGGGGCGATGTTCAAGTCCCTCTTTGGAAATTCGTTCGCCACAGGCAAATACTCTGCCCGCACCTTCGAGACCGACGTAGCGCAGGTGGCGGTTGTTTCCGGCGCCACGCACAGCGTGATTTCGGACAACAATCTGACCTATGCCACCGGAGCCAGCCTCGCGGCGACCGGCTCCGGACAGTATGTTAACTACACAATTCCGAATGTGCCGGCGGGTCCTTACGATGTGCGTGTCCGTGTAAGGAAGACTCCGGGTTCCGGACAATTTGAGCTCTGGGCCGGCCGCGCAGACAACTTCTCCGGTACGGCCTCAAAGATCGGGGCTACGCAGGACGAGTACTCGGGCTCGTGGGCGTATACGGAGATCGACCTGGGGACATGGACGCCCGGCACGACTTCGGACAAGCAATTCCAGTTCAAAGTGGTCGGGAAGAATGCCTCCAGCACCGGGTATGGGATTGTGATCGACTACGTAAAGCTCACGCCGCAGTAGGCGTCCCGAAGGAATAATACGCCGCCGCCAGCGCGCCCCGAAGTAGGTGAGGTCTGCAACCTCGCGCGGGGCGCGCGTTTGCGCGGCGCTGTTTGTTTGGGGCAAAGCTATGAGCAAGCCGGCGGAGGGGAGCCGGTGCGGTGCGGCTATGAATCTGGAGATGGCAAGGAGGAGTTTGGCTAATTTGCAAGGCCTTGAGTATAAATATGGCTGCTCCCTGACGCGCGTCGCGTCGGCCGGACACTGAGGGCGCCAGGAAGAGCGCGCCTCCCTGGCGGCGCCCGGCGCGCATTTAACAATATGCGCAGCGCGATTGCGATCTTCGTCGGAAGCTCATTCACTCACGCGCTTCGGGCGCTTTTTCCCGCGAAATTCCGCTCATGTGCGCAACCTTTGCCTCAAGATTCCGAAAGGAAAAATGCACAGCTTTCGAACTATTTAGCTTTACATGATCCCTGATGAACGGCTCATTCCGCGGCGACCTCGAGGTCGCCTGGAATTCATCACCACCCTAATGAAAGCGCATTTTTCCCGCCCTTCTTTTGCCCTTTTGCCGGCGTTTCTGGCGGCATTGCTCGGTCTTTTACTGGGTGAGGCGGGCCGAGCGGCCCAACCGCAAGTCGTACGTGGCCATGTCCCGGCTGCAAGCGCGCGGCTGGCTGCGATCGGCGGTCTCGACGCGGCTCAGCAGCTGAAGCTCGCGATCGGCCTGCCGCCACGCGATCCGCAGGGGCTCAAGCAGCTCCTGAAGGAGCTTTACGATCCCGCAAGTCCAAACTTCCGGAAATACCTTACGCCCGCGCAATTTACGGAGCGATTCGGTCCTTCCCAGGCGGACTATGAAGCGGTCTCGGCCTTCGCCAAAGCCCATCACCTTACGGTTACGGCGACGCATTCCAATCGGGTGATCCTGGATGTGGAAGGAACTGCCGCCGACATTGAGGCCGCCTTTCATTTGCGCCTGCGGACCTATCAGCATCCGACTGAAGCCAGGCAATTCTACGCGCCGGACGCCGAGCCGTCGCTCGATCTGGCGACGCCCATCCTGCACATCAGCGGGCTCGACAACTACGCCTTGCCGCGCCCCAACCTGGTGAAGAAGCCCGTCGGGCTGGCGGCGCCGGCCGCCGCCAATTCGAACTCGAACTCCGGCTCCGGTCCGAGCGGCACGCTCGGCGGAGGGGATTTTCGCGCGGCTTACGTTCCGGGAACCGCCCTCACCGGAGCCGGGCAGAGCATTGCGCTCCTGGAGTACGATGGCTTCTACCCCAGCGATATTGCCGCCTACGAGTCGCAGTTCGGGTTGCCAAATATCCCTGTGGTCGTGGTCCCCATCGATGGGGGCGTGCGTACGCCCGGCAGCGACAATGTCGAAGTCTGCCTGGACATCGAGGTGGCCATGGCGATGGCGCCCGGAATTTCGACCATCTATGTCTATGAAGAGCCGAATTCGATCTCGAGTTCCTGGGACGACATGCTCAGCCGCATGGCCGATGACAACCTCGCCCAGCAGCTCAGTTGCTCCTGGGGCGGGGGAGGTCCGGATGCAACGGCAGAGGTGATCTTTCAGCAGATGGCCGCGCAGGGGCAATCCTTCTATACGGCCTCCGGGGATTCTGACGCCTATACCTCGGAGATCCCCTTTCCTGCGGACAGCCCCAATATTACGGTCGTGGGAGGAACCACCCTGACCACGAGCGGCGCCAACGGCTCCTATGTCTCGGAAACGGCTTGGAACTGGGGCGACGGCGTTGGCAGCAGCGGGGGTGTCAGCACGTATTATTCCATTCCCGCGTGGCAGCAAGGCATCAGCATGGTGACGAACCTGGGCTCGACGACGATGCGGAATATTCCGGATGTCGCACTCACCGCGGACAATGTTTATGTCACATCCGACAATGGGTACTCAGGAGCCGTCGGCGGTACGAGCTGCGCCGCGCCGCTGTGGGCGGCGTTTACGGCTTTAGTGAATGAGGAAGCGGCGGCGAATTCGCTGCCGCCGGTTGGCTTCGTCAATCCCGCGATCTACGCGCTCGGCGGGAATTTCAATGATGTTGTCACCGGCAATAATTTCTCGTCTTCGAGTCCGGGCAAATTCCCGGCCGTTCCGGGTTACGATCTCTGCACCGGGTGGGGAACCCCGGGCAATGTGCTGATCGACGCCCTCCTCGGCGCGGCGCCTTTGAATCTCGTCTATTCGACCAATCCGGCGACGTACGTCGCGGGGATTTCCATCGTTCCCAACAAGCCGGCGAATTTTGGCGGACTTATCACCTCCTACGCCGTGGCGCCGCCATTGCCCGCCGGCCTGAGTCTGAACCCGACGACCGGCGCCATAACGGGCGTCCCCTTGGCGGCGACGGCGGCAGCCGACTACACGGTCACTGGCTCCAACGATAACGGAGGCGTTTCCGCTACGGTGAACATCACCGTCGTTCCGCTGACGGCGCCCGCCAACCTTGCCTACGCGGTCAATCCCGCCGTCTATACCCTGGCCAGCGCGACAACGCCCAATACGCTCAGCAACCAGGGCGGCCCAGCCACGCAATTTTCGATCGCGCCGGCATTGCCTTCGGGTCTCAGCTTTGACTCGGCCAGCGGGACCATCAGCGGCACGCCAACCAGCCGCTCTTCGGCCACGAATTACACCGTCACGGCGAGCAACTCCGCCGGCTCTGCCACGGTTAAACTGAGCATCACGGTCAAGGTCGGCAGCAGCAGCCCAGGACGGCTCTTTGTCTCGGGAGGCAATGACTTAGGCTTTGTCGGTGAATACAACTCGGTCACCGGAGATGAGATCAATTCCAGCGTGATCACCGGGCTCTCCTATCCCAGTGGTCTCGCGCTCTCGGCCAATAATCTCTTCGAGGTCGACTACGGCGGGGGAGTCGTCTCGCAATTTAGCGCGGAAACCGGCGCGCCGATCAATGGCGGTTTCGTCAGCGGCTTGGAAAGCCCCTATGGTATTGCGATTTCAGGCGCTTCCCTCGTGGTAACGAGTATCGACTCGGGCGTCGTGGGAGTATATAACTCTCTTACCGGAGCGGCCATCAACTCCGACCTTATTGCCGGCTTGAGCGAGCCGATCAGCGTCGCGATTTCAGGCGATACCCTTTACGTCGCAGACTACTACGGCTCCGTGGGTAAATACAACGCCTCCACCGGAGCCGCGATCAACGCGAACTTTATCGCCGGACTGCCTTCGCCGAACTTTCTCCTGCTTTCCGGGAACAACCTTTTCATTTCAAGCAGCGACGGCAGCGGAGTCGTGGGAAAATACAACGCGACCACGGGCGCCGTCATCAACGCCAATTTCATCACGGGATTGAGCGATCCGCAGAGTCTCGCGATCTCTGGCAATACTCTCTATGTAGTGAACTATTCCAGCGGCGTCATCGGCGAATACAAGGCATCGACGGGCGCCGTCATTAATGCCAATTTCATCACTGGGCTGGATTCTCCCGTTGGCATCGCAGTCAGAGCTCCCATCACCTCGGCGCCCTCCGGGCTGACGTACGCATTGAATCCGGCGGTCTATGCCTTGGGCGTGCCCATCGCTCCCAATACTCCCAGCAATGCGGGCGGTCTGACGACGGTGTATTCGATTTCGTCGCCTCTTCCGGTAGGTCTCGCTTTCGATCCCGCCAGCGGCGTCATCAGCGGCACGCCCGTCGCGCCTTCGGCAGCCGCCAACTATACGATCACGGGCGCGAATGCCCTTGGTTCCACGACGGCGACCGTGAATATCACCGTCCGTGAGGAGCCGCCCGCCGCGCTCACCTACTCGACCAATCCGGCGGATTACCTCCTGGCGAGCCCGATCGCTGCCAATGTCCCTAGCAGCTCGGGCAGCCCGGTCCTCTCGTACGCCATTTCTCCCGCTTTGCCCACGGGGCTCGTATTCAACGCGACATCCGGCGTCATTAGCGGAACACCCACGAGCGCGTCCCCAGGGACCACGTATACCGTCACCGCGACCAACCATGCTGGGTCGACCACGGCCAGCGTCGTTATCACGGTCCATACCGGCGCCAGCGCGGGGCAACTTTTTGTCAGCAATCAACAAGGCGACTTCGTAGGTGAGTACAACCCGCAGACCGGGGCTGCGATCAACGATAGTTTCATTACTGGGGTGAGCTACCCATCGGGCCTCGCGCTCACGGGAAACCATCTTTTTGTTGCGAGCCAGTTCGACAGCATAGTCAGCGAATACAATGCGGCGACCGGGGCCGCGATCAGTGCCAGTTTCATATCCGGGCTGGGCACCCCCAATGGCCTGGCTCTTTCCAGCAACCTGCTTTTTGTGGCGAACTATAGTGGCAACAGTGTGGGCAAATACGACGCGGCGACCGGCTCGGCCATCAACGCCGCTTTCATCACCGGACTCGATGGTCCGGCGAATCTTGCTGTCTCTGGGAATACGCTCTTCGTGTCGAATACCTCGAGCGGCACCGTGGGCGCCTACAACGCGGCCACCGGCGCCACGATTAATGCCAGCTTCATCACCGGCCTGGGCACGCCTCAGGGGCTGGCCCTTTTCGGCAATGTCCTTTTCGTAGCGGATTACGACGGAGGCGTGGTCGACGAGTACAATGCGACCACCGGGGCGCTCATCAAGGCCGGTTTTATTTCCGGCCTGGATGGACCGTGGGAAGTGGCGATTGCCGGCAATACCCTGTTTGTTTCGGCTTGGGACGGCGGAACCATAGGAGCTTACGATGTGAGCACCGGCGCGGCGCTCAATGCGAATCTGATCACCGGGCTCAATGGTCCCGAGGGTCTCGCCATCGTCTCCATCACCGCGGCGCCCTCCAGCCTGGCTTACTCGGTCAATCCCGCGCTCTATCCTTTGGGCCGCCCGATTTCCCCGAATATGCCCACCACCACAGGCGGCGAGCCCTCGGCGTATTCGATCTCCCCGGCGCTGCCCGCCGGCCTGACACTCGACGGCGCCACGGGAATCATCAGTGGCACCCCAACCGCCGCTTCGCCAGCGGCCAACTACGTGGTGACGGCGGCCAATTCACTCGGCTCCATCACGGCGACGCTCAACCTCGCGGTGATCGATCTTCCACCTTCGTCGCTGGCCTATTCCGCCAATCCCGCCGTATACGCCCTGGGCAATCGCATCGCTCCCAACACGCCCAGCAGCACAGGCAGTCCGGTGCTCACATACTCAATTTCTCCGGCGCTGCCCTCGGGGCTCGTCTTCAGCACATCCACGGGCGTGATTTCCGGCAAGCCCGTTGCGGAGACTGCCGCGGCGACTTACACCGTCACGGCGACAAACAACGCGGGGTCGGCCACGGTGGGCGTGAACATCGCTGTCGTTGATGTTGCGCCGTCTTCGTTAACGTATACGACGAATCCCGCGCTCTACGTGTATGGGACGCCGATTTCCAACAACGTGCCGAGCAGCGTCGGCAGCCCGGTCGTTTCTTACTCCGTCTCGCCAGCGTTGCCCGCAGGCCTCGTTCTAAACACGGCCACAGGTGTTATTTCCGGCACGCCTACGGCGATCACCGCCAGCGCGACTTACACCATCACGGCAACGAACAATGGCGGCTCCGCCACCGTCGGGCTGAACATTACGGTCCTTGCTTCCAGCCCGAAACTTCTCGTGGGATCGTATGCGGGCGTCGGAGAATACAATTCGTCCACCGGCGCGGCGATCAACTCTGATTTTGTGACCGGGGTATACTATGTCGACGGTCTGGCAATTCTTGGAAACAACCTCTTTATCTCAAACAGCGATGGCGGCGCCGTGGGTGAATACAACCTGTCGACGGGCGAGTTGATCAATAGCCGTTTCATCAGCGGATTGGGCCACCCGGCAGGCCTCGCCGTCTCCGGCAACACCCTCTTTGTGGCGGACGAAGGGTCCGGCGTCGTGGGGGCCTACAATGCTTCAACCGGCGCCGTGATCAATGCGCGCCTCATCACTGGCTTCACTAGTCCGGTGGGTCTTGCGCTCTCAAGAAACACGCTTTTCGTTTCGGACATCTACACTGGGGTGGTGGGGGCTTACAACGCAGCCACGGGCGCCGCGATCGACGCAGCCTTCATCTCCGGCCTCGCTGGGCCGGCTGGCCTGGCGGTCTCGGGCAAGACGCTCTTCGTGGCCCTTTATTACGACTCTTCGGTGGCTGCGTACGACACCACGACCGGTGGGGTTCTCAATCCCACCTTGGTCACCGGCGTGACTTGGGCGTTCGGATTGGCTGTTTCCGGCAACGTACTCTTCGTCGGCAGTGAATACGGCAGCTCGGTAGGCGCCTACAACGCAAGCACCGGCGCGGTGGTCAACGCCAACTTGATCACTGGCGTTGACTATCCGGATGCCATCGCCATCCTGCCCCCGATCGGTCCTCCCGCAGGTTTGACCTATGCGGTGAATCCCGCCGCTTACACGCTGGGACGACTCATTCCCACAAACGCTCCGACTAGCACAGGCGGCGTGATCACTTCTTACTCAGTCTCGCCGGCCTTGCCGTCGGGTCTTGCGCTCGATCCAGTTGCCGGGACGATCGACGGCACGCCGACAGTCGCGGCGGCGACTGCGGACTATACGGTCACCGGGAGTAATTCTTACGGGTCCGTCGCGGCGACGGTGACGATCGCGGTCAACGACGTGGCGCCTTCAGCGCTCGCTTACTTCGAGAATCCGGCGGTCTATTCGGTGGGCACACCGATTCCCGACAACGTCCCGAGCAGCATTGGAAGTTTGCCGCTTTCTTATTCGATCTCCCCCGCGTTGCCAGCTGGTCTGGCATTGGATTCGGCCACGGGAATCATTTCGGGCACTCCCACGGCTGTTACCGCCGGCGCAACTTATACCGTCACCGCGACAAATCATCTTGGCTCGACCAGCGTCGGCCTGACCATCGCCGTCACCCCCGCCATCCCGAAACTTTTCGTAGGGTTCGAAACGGGAGTGGGGGAATACAATGCCTCCACCGGCGCGGCGATCAACGCCAGCTTTGTAACCGGGTTAAGTTATGTCCCCGGTCTGGCGATCTCAGGAAACACCCTCTTCGTGACAAACCCTGGATCGGGGAGTGTGGCTGAGTGCAATCTTTCGACCGGCGCGCTGATCAATAGGTATTTCATCAGCGGGTTGAACTACCCAACAGGCCTCGCTGTCTCCGGCAACACGCTCTTCGTGGCGGACGAGACCAATGGTACGGTGGGGACATACAATGCCTCCACGGGCATCGCGATCAATGCCAGCTTCATCACTGGCCTCTACTACCCGGTGAGCCTTGCTCTTTCGGGAAACACACTTTTCGTCTCAAAATTATACGAAGGTACAGTGGGGGCGTACAACGCGACGACGGGCATTGCAATCAATGCGTCCTTCATTTCCGGCTTGTCAGAGCCGGTTGGCTTGGCCGTCTCCGGCAATACGCTCTTCGTTTCCAGCTATGAAAGCGCTTCGGTGGGCGCGTACAATATCTCGACCGGCGCGGCTCTCAATTCGTCCTTGGTGACGGGCCTGAGCGACCCATTTGGGCTGGCGGTATCCGGCAATGTACTTTACGTCGCCAACGAATACCTTGGCGCGGTAGGGGCCTACAATGCTTCCACTGGCGCAGTGATCAATGCCAGCTTGATTACGGGCCTTTGGTATCCAGCATCTGTCGCAATCGTGCCCGCGGCTGGTCCTCCGACGGACCTGACCTATGCAGTGAATCCGGCCGCTTACACGCTCGGACGATCCATTGCCACAAATACGCCGAACAGCACGGGCGGCGCGATCACTTCCTACTCGGTCTCGCCGGCCTTGCCGTCGGGTCTCACGCTCGACCCTGTGGCTGGAACGATCGACGGCACGCCGGCGGCTGCCGCGGCGACGGCCGACTATACGGTCACGGGCAGCAACGCGCTCGGGTCGGTCACGGCGACGGTGACGATCACGGTCAATGACGTGGCGCCTTCGGCGCTGGCCTACTCGTTGAATCCGGCGATCTATTCTCTGGGGACAACAATTCCCGATAACATTCCCAGCAGCGCAGGAAGTCCGCCCCTTTCTTACTCGGTTTCCCCCACATTGCCAGCCGGCTTAGCCCTGAATCCGACCACGGGCGTCATTTCCGGCACGCCCACGGCTGTTGTCGCCAGCGCAACCTATACGGTCACGGCGACGAACGATGCTGGCTCGACCACAGTTGGCCTGAACATCACTGTCGTCGCCGCCATCCCGAAGCTGCTCGTGGGATTTGAACCCGGAGTGGGTGAATACAACGCCTCCACCGGTGCGGCGATCAACGCTAGCTTTGTAACTGGGGTGGGTACTGTCCCCGGTCTGGCGATCTCCGGAAACACCCTCTTCGTGACAAACCCCGGATTGGGGAATGTGGCTGAATGCGATCTTTCGACTGGCGCGCTGATTAATGGCCATTTCATCAGTGGACTTGGCGACCCGACAAGCCTCGCCATCTCCGGCAACATGCTCTTCGTGGCGGACGTAACCAACGGTACGGTGGGAGTATACAATGCTTCAACCGGCGTCGCGATCAATGCCCGGCTCATCACTGGTCTCTATTACACGATGAATCTTGCGCTTTCGGGAAACACCCTTTTTGTCTCGAAATACTCCGAAGGCACAGTAGGAGCGTACGACGCAACGACCGGCGTCGCAATCAATGCCTCCCTCATCTCCGGCTTGTCGGCGCCGCTTGGACTGGCCGTTTCGGGCAATACCCTGTTCGTGGCCAGCTATCAAAGCTCTTCGGTGGGCGTGGTGGGCGCCTACAACGCCTTGACCGGCGCGGCTCTCAATCCAACCTTGGTTGTCGGCTTGAGCAACCCATTTGGACTGGCGGTGTCTCGCAACGTTCTTTATGTCGCCAACGCATACCCCGGCTCGGTGGGCGCCTACAACGCGTCCACCGGCGCGGTGATCAACTCCAGCTTGATCACGGGCCTTGAATATCCAGGGTGCATCGCCATCGTGCCCGCGGTCGGCCCTCCAGCGAGTCTGACTTATGCGCTGAATCCGGCGGCTTACACGCTCGGACGGCCCATTCCCACAAATACGCCGAACAGTACGGGCGGCGCGATCACTTCCTACTCGGTCTCGCCGGCCTTGCCGCCGGGTCTCACGCTCGACCCTGTGGCCGGAACGATCGACGGCACGCCGACGGCTGCCGCGGCGACGGCCGGCTATACGGTCACGGGCAGCAACGCGCTCGGGTCGGTCACGGCGACGGTGACGATCACGGTCAATGACGTGGCGCCTTCGGCGCTCGCCTACTCGTTGAATCCGGCGATCTATTCTCTAGGGACAACGATTCCCGATAACGTGCCGAGCAGCGCCGGAAGTCCGCCCCTGTCTTACTCGATCTCGCCCGCATTGCCGGCCGGCCTGGCTCTGAATCCGACCACGGGCGTCATTTCCGGCACTCCCGCCGCCATTATCGCTGGCGCGATCTATACAGTCACGGCAATGAACGACGTCGGCTCGACCACCGTCGGCCTGAATATCGCCGTCACCGCCGTCCCTCCGTCTCTCTTCGTCGGATTATCCAGTGGCGTAGGAAAATACAATGCCTCCACCGGCGCGGCGATCAATGCCAACTTGATCACCGGCTTGAACTATGCCGACGGTGTCGCGATCTCCGGCAACAACCTCTTTGTCACGAACGCCCAAACCAATGTCGTGGCGGAATACAACCTATCGACCGGGGCGCTGATCAACGCCAACTTCATAGCAGGCCTGAACTATCCCTGGGGTCTCGCCATCACGGGCAATACCCTCTTTGTGTCGAATGCGCTGGGTAACACCATAGGCGCGTACAACGCCTCCACTGGAGCGGTGATCAATGCCCGATTGATCACAGGGCTCAGTTATCCTGAGGGCCTCGCGATCTCCGGCAACACCCTCTATGTCGCCAACGAATCTGGCAACTGGGTAGGGGCGTTCAACGCCGCCACCGGCGCGGCCATTAATGCCGGCTTCGTCACTGGTTTGTCTGGCCCGACAGGCCTGGCAATTTCCGGCAATACGCTATTTGTCGCGAACAGCGGAAGCGCAAAGGTGGGCGCCTATAACGCCACGACCGGCGCGGTCATCAATGCCAGCTTCGTTGCCGGCCTGAATTATCCTCAGGGTCTGGCCGTCGCCGGCAATGTCCTTTACGTTGCCAACGAAGGCGCCAGTTCAGTGGGCGAATACAACGCCTCCACCGGCGCAACCATTAACGCGAGTTTCATCACCGGCCTCAATGGTCCATGGAGCCTTGCCGTCCCGCCTGCGGCCGCTCCTCCAGCCGGATTGACCTATGCGGTAAATCCAGCCGCTTACACGCTCGGTCAGCCCATTTCCGCAAATACTCCGAGCAATACGGGCGGCTTGATCACCTCTTATTCGGTGTCACCTGCCTTGCCGCAGGGTCTGGCGTTGGATCCGGCAACCGGAATCATCAGCGGAACGCCGAGCGCACTGGCAACGGCCGGCAACTATACGGTGACGGCCGCTAACGATTCCGGATCCACCACGGTGGTGCTGAGCATCGCGGTGAACGATATACCGCCCGCTTCCCTGAAGTACACTGTCAATTCGGCAGTTTATACGAAAGGAGTTGCGATAAGCGCAAATACACCGAGTAGCAGCGGCGGTGCGGTCGTCTCGTACTCAGTGTTCCCAGGGCTGCCGGCGGGTCTTGCTCTGAATACGAGCACCGGGGTCATTTCCGGCACGCCGATCACTCTGGCGCCCCCGGCGAGTTATACCGTGACGGCCACGAACTCCGGCGGGACCGCTACGGCGACGCTGAACATCACGGTCAACGACGTTCCGCCGTCCAACCTAGTGTACGCGACAAACCCGGCCATTTACACCAAGGGCTCGGCCATTGTGGCGAATAGCCCGAGCAGCAGCGGCGGCCCCGTGCTTTCGTACTCGGTCGCGCCGGCGCTTCCTGCGGGGCTTGCTCTGAATACCACGAGCGGAATTATCACCGGCACGCCGACGGCGCCGGCGTCTGCGGCCGCCTACACCGTGAGGGCGACGAATTCCGGCGGGATCACGAGTGCGGTCCTGATTCTCACAATCAACGATGTCCCGCCGTCCAACCTGGTGTACACGACCAATCCGGCCGTCTACTCCAAGGGCGCGTCGATCGGGGCGAACAGCCCGAGCAGCAACGGCGGCCCCGTGCTTTCGTACTCGGTCTCGCCGGCGCTTCCTGCGGGACTCGCTCTGAATACCACGAGCGGGGTTATCACCGGCACGCCGACAGCGCTGTCGCTCGCGGCGAACTATACCGTGACGGCGACGAATTCCGGCGGGTCCACGAGCGCCATCCTGACTTTCACGGTCAACGACATCCCACCGTCCAACCTAGTGTACTCGACCAACACGGCCGTTTACACCAAGGGCTCGGCCATTGTGGCGAACAACCCGAGCAGCAACGGCGGCCCCGTGCTTTCTTACGCGGTCTCTCCAGTGCTTCCTGCGGGGCTTGTTCTGAACACCTCGAGCGGGGTCATCACGGGCACGCCGACGGCGTTGGCCACTGCGGCCGCCTACACGGTGACGGCGACGAATTCCGGTGGCTCCACAAACGCCGTCCTGACTCTCACGGTCAACGATGTCCCTCCTTCCAACCTAGTGTATACGACCAACCCGGCCGTCTACACCAAGGGCGCGTCGATCGGGGTGAACAGCCCGAGCAGCAACGGCGGCCTCGTGCTTTCGTACTCGGTCTCGCCGGCGTTGCCGGCGGGTCTCGCTCTGAATACCTCGAGCGGAGTGATCACAGGCACGCCTACGACGCTGGCGCCTGCGGCCGCCTATACGGTGATGGCCACGAACTCCGGCGGGTCTACGAGCGCCATCCTGACCCTCACGGTCAACGATGCCCCTCCTTTCAACCTTGTGTATACGACCAATCCGGCCGCTTACACCAAAGGCGCGCCGATCGGAGCGAACAGCCCGAGCAGCAACGGCGGCCCCGTGCTTTCGTACTCGGTCTCGCCGGCGTTGCCGGCGGGTCTCGCTCTGAACACCTCGAGCGGAGTGATCACAGGCACGCCGACGACGCTGGCGCCTGTGGCCGCCTTCACGGTGACGGCGACGAATTCCGGCGGCTCCACGAACGCCATCCTGACTCTCACGGTCAACGATGTCCCTCCATCCAACCTAGTGTACACGACTAACCTGGCCGTTTACACGAAGGGCTCGGCCATTATGGCAAATAGCCCGAGCATCAAAGGCGGCTCCGTGCTTTCGTACTCGGTCTCGCCAGCGCTGCCTGCGGGTCTCGTTCTGAATACCACGAGCGGGGTCATCACGGGCACGCCGACGGCGCTGGCCGCTGTGGCCGCCTACACGGTGACGGCGACGAATTCCGGCGGGTCCACGAGTGCCGTCCTGACTCTCACCGTCAATGACGTCCCACCAACCAACTTTGTTTATTCGACGAATCCGGCCATTTACACCAAGGGCACGGCTATCGTGGCGAACAACCCCAGCGCAGACGGCGGCGCCGTGGTTTCCTACATCGTGTCCCCATCGCTGCCGGCAGGCCTCGCCCTGAATAGCTCCACCGGAATCATTACTGGGACGCCGGCGGCGCTGGCGCCTGCGGCAGATTACACGATAGCAGCCTTGAATTCCGGCGGCTCCACGGTGGTCACCTTGAATATTACGGTCAATGACGCGCCGCCTTCCGCTTTGGTCTACTCGGTGAATCCTGCGGTTTACACCAAAGGAATGCCAATTGCCGCAAACAACCCCAGCGGCAATGGCGGCGCCGTGGTTTCCTACTCCATCTCGCCCTCTCTGCCCGCGGGCCTGAGCTTGAATACGTCCACCGGGGTCATCACCGGCGCGCCAGTGACGTTGGCGTCTGCGGCTGTGTATACGGTAAGGGCCACGAATACCGGCGGGTCCACGACGGTCGCGCTAAACCTCACGGTCAATGATGCCCCGCCCACGGAGCTGGTCTATGCGACCAACCCGGCGAGCTACAGGATCGGCGCGGTCATAGTTTCGAATCGGCCGACGCACAACGGCGGTGCGGTCGTCTCCTACTCCGTTTCGCCGGCCTTGCCGGTTGGGCTTGACCTGGATTCGGCTACCGGAGCGCTCAGCGGCACGCCCACCGCAATTACTCCCTCGGCAACCTATACGGTCACTGCGACAAATACCGGCGGCTTCACGACAGCGGCGTTGAATCTGACGATCCTCGATGCCTTGCCGGTGGCGCAGGCGCAGAGTCTACAAGCGACGACGCATCTGCCGGTGGACATCACCCTTGGCGCCACGGAGGTAATCCCAGAGCCGACCACTTATACCATCGCGACTCCGCCCTTGCACGGCGCTCTGACCGGGAGTGCGCCGAACCTCCAATACATTTCCGACCAAACATTTGCGGGTCTGGACAGCTTTACCTTCGTGGCGACGGATAACGGAGGCGCGTCCACTCCTGCCACGATTACAATTGCGGTTGCGCCGGCGGTCTCCAGGAATGGGTATTATGCAGGAAAATACGTCGGTTTGATCCGAGGCGCCGATGCCGCTCACTCCGGCACGATCACAATCGTTTTGCCCGGGACCGGTTCCTTCACCGCATCAATCAAATACGGCGGCGTGACTCATCCGCTGAAAGGCAGCTTTGTTAATGCGAAGAATCGATTTACGGGGAGCGTGGGCCGGGGGGCTTCGGCGTTGGCGATCGAACTGGATTTCGGGATTCCGGTCGGCCCGGATGTGATCACCGGAGAGATTGGCGGTTCTGCGGTGGAAGCCAGCAATGCCGTCTATAGCGCGAGCGCTCCTCCAGCAGAGGCCGGAAAATATACGGTGAACATCCCGCCCGATCCGACACAGACAGACGGCTCCGTGGCGCCGCAGGGCTATGGCGTCGGCTCGTTAGTCGTTGGGAAGACGGGGACCATCCGTTGCGCTGGGACGCTCGCCGACGGGACCGGATTTAGCCAGGGCACCCTGCTCACCCGCAATGGAGTGTGGCATCTATACGCGCCGCTTTACGCCAAAAAAGGGCCGCTGGCCGGCATGCTTGAAGGCGTCATTCAATTCGAAGTCGTTCCCGAAACGAGCGATCTCGATGGCGGCGTGGTTTGGATCCGGCCGCCCAGCGTCGCACTTCCCACCCGAAAAAGCGCACTCTATCCCGCGGGATTCAATCTTACGACGAACCTCCTCGGCGCGGCGTATAATCCCAAGTCGGCCATGGTTTTAACGCCAAACAGTCTTAACAATACTTTCACCGCGCAGGGTGGAAGCCTCGCCGGTGGCAGCCTGAGCGAGGCGACTATGGTCGTCAAATTGGCCTCCGGTTTGAAACTGACTGGAGCAAACAGCCTCTCCCTAAAGGTGAGCACCTCCACCGGCCTCATCAGCGGGACCTTCAAGGACGGTGCGGCTCGCTCCGCATCCAAGGTCAACGCCGTCATCTTCCAAACCCGATCGACACCTTCAATCATTGGAAGTTTCCGAGACGTCCCGATAACTGGCGCGAATGAAAGCGGCGCCGTCACGCTGACCAGTCCATGACGGTTTTGCCATAGGCCCCTCGAGTAAAGCCACGTGGGTCGCCAAATTGACCATGTCCTTCTCTGTTCCTATGATTTTGTCAGCCGGACAGTGAATCACATAAACGTAATACCATGGGTCCAATAGTACAAATTTCCACAGATCGGCTCGATTCCCTGATTCGCCGCGAGTCAGAAGACAGACGTGGAGTTTGTATTGGTATCTTCCATCGATTGCGAAGTTTGCGAGATGGACGGGTGGAGTCGGGGAGTAGCAAGCGCTTTTTCGCGAACGTTGATGAAATGCTTTGGCGAAATTTCGAAGCTGGCGCTCTCATCGATGTTCGTTTGACCAACGAAATTTACGATCGATATCCAGGTGAGGATGATCCTGTTGAATTCGATTTGGACGGAGAGGCCATTCCCTGTTTTGCAGCAGTTGTTCGCGCTGCCGCAAATCCCGAATGCCCTATATTGCGTGAGACACAGCCGGGAATTATTGAGCAGTACATAGAAACGGTGTGGGGGACCGTTCAGATATCGCTTTACCCTGGGGTTGTCACTAGTGAGTCTGAACGACTCGTGTGGGAGCATCCTCAAGTAATGCAAGAATTGCGTTATCTCGATGCATTGTTGGAGAAAAGTTGGCAGCTCGATGATCGTCAAAAGCGACTCGATTTTGAACGATGGGTGAAGACCGTATGTGTCGGAGATCTTTGGGCGCCTTTGAATACATCTTTGCCGCGATGAGGAACGGTTCTCGAGCGCACATAAATGTGCGCGCTGCGCTACAAAGCAGCACAGCAGTGCGCGCCAGCGGCTGAAAGCCGCTCCGCGCACATTAATGTGCGTGTTTGAGCGCCCGCCTTCGTGGCGCTCACTCGCGAGATCGCAATCTCGCCTGCATTACGGGTCGCGTGGCGCCTAATTAAATCAATTAAATCACCACGGTTGTAATTGCCTGCACGAGTATGCTTGCGGCATCTTCGCCTTGACCGTCGGTGTCGATGAGGACGGGATTGGCGAAGCTTGTGACGGGCGGAGTATGTGGGAGCACGAGCTTGGCAATTGAGGCGGCCTCGATGACGTAGGCGTGCGGCATGGGTGCTCCGGAGAGGGTGAGCAGGGCGCCGCTTCCGAGGGAAATGGCGCCGATATGGCTGGTCGTGGTTAGCGGCCCGGCAGCGTCGCCAAGGGTGCTGGAGGTGAGATCGATGCCGGCGTCGATGGAGGTGGAGGCAAAGTTGCCTTTGACCGTCACGCCGGAAATCGTCGCCGTCCGCTGGAAATGATCGTCGGCGCTCACCTCGTGATCGCTGCCGAGCAGGGTGCCGGCGAGGATATAGGAGCTGTCGGCTGAACCGCCGATGGCAACGGTCCCGACATTGCTGCCTGCAGCGATCGTGCTGCCTGAGAGTGAACCTGAGAGGCTGATCGCGCCCAGGGCTGCGCCTTTGAGCAGCCCGGTGGCTACCTTGCTATCGGTGATCCCGGTTAAATTGAGGTTCTGTCCGGCGAGAATGGCGCTGTCATTGAGCGACCCATTGGCGGCGATGCTGGAGCGCACAGTTATAGCGCCGACGGCGCCGCCCGCGTAGACCTTCAGCCCGGTGACGGCGGCCGCGGTCTCTGCGCCGCTGATGGAGATCGCGCCGATGGTTTTGTCGGCGGTATAGATCGCATCCTGAATCGCTATGGCTGTGCCCCCGGCCGCGCTGGCGACGCTGATCTTTGTTGCGCCGATGAAGTTGCCTTCGAACTCCGCGCCCCGCAGGCCCACACTCTCGCCCGCGGCGCCGGCGACTTTCACGGAGATTTTGCCCACCGGGTTCACCGTGGACGCGGAAACCTCGCTATTGAACTCCGAGTCGACGATGCCGACCGCGCCGCTCACCCCAGGAGCGCCGGAAATCGCAACGGATATATTGCCGATGCTGCCGATCGCGCCTTTCACCGTGCCGGTTCCCGTAGTGGTGAAGACGGAGTTGTTGATCCCAATGAGATTTGCCGTGCCGGTAGATCCAGAGAAGCCGGAGCGCTTGGCGGCCAGGTGGACGCTGATGTTGCCGATGGAGGCCGCGGTGATGTTGACGTTATCCAAGCCGCTGGTTGGGCTGAGCAGGCCTTTCGCGTTGACGGTAATGCCCGCAAAATTCTCGGAGGTTTTCAGCTCGTAGTTTTCGATGATGCCCGCGGTGGCTTTGATCGAACCAAGGGCCCCTATGCCCGTGTGGATGTAGCTGGGGTAGGGATTCATTTGATCGTTCGACGCTGTGCCGAGGAAGGCGTAAGCGGAGATGCCCGCAATGCCAGGAGCTTCGAGCGAGCCGCTGAAGTTGCCTTTGATCTTGATCTTTTTCAGCGGAGACTGGGACACGACGACGCCGGTGAAATCAGTGTTAACTGTGAAGGTGGGCGCGCTCTTGGCTCCAGTGTCGGTGAGGGTCAGTTGGCCGGCAAATTCCCCTTTGGTCATCTTGATCGAACCAATGCTTCCCGCCGTGATGCTGGCTCCGGCCAAGAAAGCTTGGGCACTGAAGGAGGCAACGTGGCCCTGGATTTCGCTGCCGCTGCTGCCCCAGGCGCCATTTTCGATATCGATGTTGCCCGCGTTGCCATCCGTGTCCGGAGTGTCCATCGCGTGCACCAGCGCCAAATGTGGCGAAGGTGTCACCGTGCCGACATCAAGCACGCCTTCGAAGGGCATCCCGCCAACAAGACCGAACTCCGGAACGTCGATCTGCTGGACGGTAAAGTTGCCAATGCTGTGAAGGGTCTTGATAATTCCGGGCGAGTTCCACGATTTGATTGTAACATTCCCCAAGCCGCCGAAGACATCGATTTCCACGCCGGAAGCAAGCACGCCGCCGATGTTGAGCGTGGGATGATTGTTAAAAGTATCGGCCGTGGAAAGGCCGTCGCCGAGCTCGATCAAAGCATGGGCCTGGAGGCCGTCGACGGTAAGCGCATTGAGCTGCCCGCTCACGTGGAGATTGGGAGTCAAGGTTTCTTCGCCCTGACTGAGAACCACTTTAAAGCCCAGCGTAATGCTGCCGATGCTTTGATTCGCGCCGGTGGTGGAAATGTTATCAATGAAGGCGCTTTCCGCCGTGGTCGGGATCGACGTCGGCTTGATGCTGAGACTGCTCGCGAGCGTGGTGTTCGAGAACGTGAAGGCATGCAACGAGTCGCCCGAGCCGAAGTTTTCCAGCGTTGCGTGACCTGTGCCGGGGCCGGTCAAACTGATTTGGATAGGCAGCCCGCCGACGTCGACGTAGTTGAGCGGATTGCCGGCGTTGACCCCATACGGATCCACCTGCACCACATAGCCTTCCGCGAGCCCTTGTAGTGTATCGGGCGAGCGTGGCGTGAGCGTGAGCTTCGTATTGGTGGGATCCAGATCGGCATTTCCGGAGTAGATTCCGCGAATGAGAAGATTGTCCTGCGAATCGATCGCCACCGAGGAAACGATCGTCGCGGAGGACAATGTGGTGGGATCGACGATTCCGCCGCCATTGATGCGCGAGAGCAGGAAAGATCCATGGTAGTTTCCGCTCACATAGATCGCGTTGCTGTGATCGATGTTGACCTGAATGGGGCTGGCCGGATCGTACCCGAGAGTCGCGACTCCGGACTTGCCGAAAGAGCTATCCGCCGCAGCGGTGAATGCATCGTAGCGGCTCACTTCGATCGTCTTTCCCGTTCCGATTGCAACGACAATTTCGCTGTTATAGTCGAGCCCGATATCAAAAGAGCCGCTGGCGGCGCCGCGTGGCGCGAACATAATAATGCCGCCAGGGCCAAAAGCGCTGGCCAGCGTGCCGTCGCCATTGTTGAGTTTTACGATGCCAAGCCCCGGCGCGGAGCCGGGGCTGGAGGAGGTTTCGTACCCGAGAATCAAGTTGGTGTTGCTGTCTGGCAGGACACGGGTGAACGAATCGAAGCCGAGGCCTCCGAAGGCGACCGTGCCACCTGTGCCGAAATTTGAGTTTGGAGCGCCCGTGCCAGAGTTGACTTTGAAGACGAAGGCATCTTCTCCGCCCTTGGTGGCGACCGTTGTCACACTGTCGAAGCCGGCGTCCGGGCTGCTGAACATGCCTGAAACGATAATGGAACCAGCGCTATCGAAGTTCACCGAGAGACCGGTTTCGATCGCTCCAGGCCCGGAATCGGTTCCTCCCCAGCGCAACTGGCCGCTGCCGTTGAACGCCGTTGCCGGCGTTCCGTCCGAGCCGTTGAGCTTGATGAGAAAAACATCGCTGCCATTTGCCGAGATGTTTGCCGTCGTACCGGGAAAGCCGGCATTTGAGGACGCGAAACTTCCTGTCACGTACACCTCGCCCACCGGGTCTACAACGATGGCATTGGCCGTCTCCGGACCGGTCCCGCCCCAGGTGGTGGCCCACTTCACTGCGCCAGTCGCGCTGTAGTCGATGATAAAGAGATCGCCGGCCGGGTCGCCGGAAGTGAGCGGGCCATGGCCGCCTCCGACGGGGAAGATCGAGGCAAAATTGCCGGCCACGATCACGCCTCCCTGTCCATCGCCCGCCACGATGGATCCCAGAGTGGGTGCGCTGGCCACCTGGAAGCCCGCGAGCAGGGAAGCCGGCGCGATGCGAGATTCGAGCGGCTCGATCAGCCCGGGAAACGTCGCGGGAAGCCGGTGGCGCTTTTCATTCTGAGCGAGCTTCCGACGAAAGAGATTGCGAATGGGCTGGAGAGACGGGAAGGGAGGCATGGCATCGAGTTGCGCCTTGGGGCGTGTTGGTAATCTCCATTTTGGCGATTCCGCGGGTCCTTTGACGCTGGGCGGCATCGCTCATCGCGCCGAGATTCCTTCAAATATCAGCACTCTTCGCTCCCTGCCCAGCGCCAAAACCCCGCGCGGCCTCGCCAAAAGCGAGCTACCCAATACGCCCAAGCACCGAGTGTGCCCGGTGCGGCAGGCATCCCATTATACCAGCAGTTCGGCGTAAAGCCATCACGGCGAGGTCATCGGGGAGGGGACCGTCCGCGCGATCGGTCAACGCTGTCACCACCGCCGTCAGGTAGCGTTCGGCCACGTCGCCATCGCTGGGAAGCATTAACGGGATATCCTCGGGCGTCATCCGCACGCCGTCCCCGCCACGGATGCTGTAAAGCCCATCCGTGTAAAGGAGGAGCGTGTCGCCGACTTCGATCGTGGCTTCCAGTTCCGGAAAGTCGAGATCGGCCAGGATGCCGATGGGCGGCCCTTGCGAGAGCAGGAATTCAACGGCTCCGCCCTCGCGATGGATGAGCAACGGGGGATGCCCGGCGCCGGCAAAACAAATCGCGCCCTCTTCCGGCCGGATGACCAGACAAGCCGCGGTCATGAAGGATTTGCCGCGAAAAACCGAGTGGAACTCCTTATTTGCTTGATCGAGCAGCGCCGCCGGCGAACCGGCGCACTCGCTGGCGGCATGCCGAAAGACCAATTTGGCCAGCGTGGTGAGCAGCGCCGCGGAGGCGCCGTGCCCGGTTGCGTCGGCGATCCAGAAAAGCCAGCCGCCGTCGGCCAGGCGCACCCAGTCGTACATGTCGCCGCCGACCTGGATCACGGGTTGGAAATGGCTGGCCGCATCCCAACCGCCGATCGTCGGCAGCCGAGTGGGAAGGATCGCGCGCTGGGTGATCTGCGCCGCTTCCAGATCCAGCTCACGGCTCCGCCGCCACTCCTCCAGTTCGTCGTTCTGCCGCTGCAATTGGCTGCGCAACGAGTGCAAGCGCAGGTGCGTCTCGATGCGCACCCCGAGGATGGTCGTATTCACCGGCTTCGAGACAAAATCATTGGCCCCGGCCCGTAGGCACTCCACTTCGTGGTCCTCGCCGGAATGCGCGGTAAGCAGAATGATGGGCAGGTCGGCAATTTCCGGATGCTCGTGGCTTCGCACCCAGGCGCAAAGTTCGGCGCCGTTCAGTTCCGGCATTTCGTAGTCGGAGACGATGAGCGCAGGGCGTTCCGCTTCAATGAGTTGCAGCGCCGGCAGGCCGCCGGTCGAGACGATGGGCTCATAGCCGCAACGCTCCAGGGTGCGGGCGAGCAACTGGCACGTCAGCGCGTCGTCATCGACTACGAGGATGCGGGTTTTGGACATGGGCGGCGGTGTTCGAAACGATACACCAGACCGTTGTTAAACAAAGCCTCCCGGTGGTGACAGTGTGGAATGGGAATGGACGCAAGTCATGCAGATGGCCCTTTTCCCCGAGGATCGAAAACCGCTTGCGCCTCGGTCGTGCGCCGGATCTGGATTGCCCGATCGAGGTGGTCCGGGGTATGGGATGAGCATGGCGAATGTCGTGTTTCTTTGGCACATGCATCAACCTTATTACGTCGATCCGACCACGCGGACGGCGATGATGCCGTGGGTGCGGCTGCATAGCGTAAAGGGCTATCTCGATATGATCTCGGTGATCGAGGACTTCCCCGGCATTCGGGTGAATTTCAATCTCACCCCGGTGCTCATGCTGCAGATCCGGGAACTCGTCGACGGCGAGATCCACGATCTCTGGATGGACTGGTCGCGCAAGCCAGCGGCCGAACTGGATGACCGGAAAAAATTTGCGCTCCTGGAGAACTTCTTCAAAATCCACTGGGATAACTTGATCCGCCCGTTTCCGCGCTACTGGGAGCTGCTGAATAAGCGTGGACTCACTTTCTACCGGGACGATGTCAAGCGCGGGCTCCGTTATTTCACGGCGCAGGAGTTTCTCGATTTGCAGACCTGGTTCAATCTGGCCTGGTGCGGCTACACGGCAGAACGCCTCTACCCGGAGCTCGGTGAGTTGAAGCGCAAAGGGCGCGGCTTTACCGAGGAGGAAAAGAACCGGGTGCTGGACATCCACCTGGAAATCATGCGGCTGGTTGTCCGAAAATACGCCGCCGCGGAGGAGCGCGGGCAGGCGGAGTTGACCACGACGCCCTTTTTTCACCCCATCCTGCCGCTTGTGTACGATTCGGCGCTGGCGGAGCGCAGTCTGCCCGGGCGAAAATTTCCGGAGCGCTTTCACTGGCCGGAAGATGCGGCGGCCCATCTCACGCTGGCCGTGAAACAACATGCCGAAATGTTTGGCCGGCCCCCGCGCGGGTTGTGGCCGAGCGAGGGCTCCATCGCGCCGGAATTGATTCCGCTGATGGAGCGCTCGGGCATCGAATACTTTTGCTCGGATGAAGAGAATCTCTTCAACTCACTGCGGCAGGATCCCGAGATGAGCACGATCGATCATCTTGAGTTATTTCAAGGCTGGCGGGTGTTACACGACGGCGCCGCCGTGAATGCGGTTTTCCGGGAAAAGCCGCTCTCCGATTTCATTGGCTTCATGGCCTCGCGCAACAACCCGCGCGAAGCCGCGGATCATTTGTTGTATCATTTGCGAAAGATCTCCGAGGCCGTCCCGCAAGAAACGGGGCTGGTCCCGCTGATCCTCGATGGCGAGAATGCCTGGGAGACTTTTGCCGATGGCGGGGAGGAATTTTTGAAGGCGCTGTACGGGGGAATCCAGGAGGATGCGACGCTGCACTCGTGCACCATCGAGGAATACTTTCGCAGCCATCCGCCCGTGAGACACATCCGCACGCTGCACACAGGCTCGTGGATCAGCAGCAACTTCGATATCTGGATCGGTGAGGAAGAAGAAAACCGCGCCTGGAATCTGCTGGGCAAGACGCGCGCATTTCTCCAAACCCGGATTGACGGCGGGAAGCTCGAGGAGAAACAACGCGCGGCCGCTTTGCACGAAATCTACGCGGCGGAAGGCAGCGACTGGTTCTGGTGGTACGGGCCGGATTTTTCGACGGAAAACGATGCGCTTTTCGACGAGCTCTTTCGCCAGCACTTGAAGAATGTTTACACCCTCTGCGGCGAATTGCCGCCGGCGGCGCTCGATCAGCCGATTTCGAAGTCGGGAGGCGCGCCGCTTTTCGAGGCGCCGCAGCGGCCGATTTCTCCGGAGATCAATGGCCGGACGGGAGCCTTTTACGATTGGATCGGCGCCGGCGTGTATGTTGCCGGGAGCGAGCAGGGAGCCATGTATCGCTCGGAAAGACTCGTAAATAAGATTTGGTTTGGCGGCGACGACGAGCGCCTGTACCTGCGCCTCGATTTGCACAAGTGGGAGCGCGTCGTGCTGGAAGTGCGATTTCAGGCGCCGCGGCCGGTCGTGGTCGAAACTGGGCTGCTGGAGCGCGGATTGCGTCAGAAATTCACGGTGACGGGCCCGGAAGGCGGCCCCGTCATACGGGAGACCCTGGCCGTGGACGATTACGCTGCGTTTTCCGTCTCCTTTGCCGATCTCGGGCTGGAAAAGCCGGGGCCGCTCAGTTTCCAGGTGCGGCTGTTACAGGCTGGAATCGAGCGCGAGCGCTACCCGGAAACGGCGCCGTTTCAATTCACCCTCCCGGGCGAGGAGTACGCGCTGCAGAATTGGATGGTCTGAACGAAAGGTCAGATCGGGCTGGGCATTTTCCGCCGAAAGCCTTTGAGGCCGCTCGCCTCGTGGCCGTAGAAATCCCGCACTTCCTGCAAAGGCTGTAAGATCCAGGGGCGCAAGCCGTTTTCACCATTTTTGGTAAAGACCACGTCATCCGCAATGTAGATGCACGAGTGAATGGCTTCGCCGGAATCATTCAGTAGGCAGAGCATATCGCCAAAGTGGTAGGGAGAGTCCACCGGGGTGTAGGTCTCCAACAGCCGATTCGCCGCGAGGCGCATGTCCAGATAGTAATCCTGCGGCAGGCTATTGAAGAAATTGAGCGACGTCCAATGGCAGTCCGGCAGGCGGCCGCGCGTCAGAAGATCCTGCGTCGGAAAGGTATAGAGCCGGCGGCGCGCGAGCGGCGGGAGGATGTGCGTGATGTCGAGATTCATGCCGCCCGCATGTTGTGTCGCGGATTCCAGGATCGCGGTGATGTCACTGTTGGCGCGACCGCCTGTCCAGTATTCCAGGAGCTGCCGCGCATTGCTGCCGGGCGAAATCTTGAGCTGACCGAAGAGCGTCTTGGTGCGGGTGACCGTCTTGAAGATTTGATTCACCTCGGCGTCGCTCTGCGCCATGGTGAGCAGGAGCCGGATGTCACTGAAGGCCAGCGTGCGGCCATTGCGGTAGCTGAGCTTGCGGATCTGGTCTTTAAGTTCCGGCCGGAGTTGGCTGTCGCGCAGCCAATCTTCCAAAGGTCCCACGATGACGAGCGGCTCGTGATGAAAGTCATTCAGAGGCGATTTCGCGAGCTCCGTGTAGATGATTTCCCGCGCTTCGGGCTTGATCGCCTGGATATCTGGCACCGACGGGAAAAGCTCCAGATTGCCTTCTTGCGTAAGCATCCGCTTGGGATCGAACAAACGATCCTGCATGTCTGCCGGGAGGCCGGCGCGGTTGAAGAGCGCGCGCACCGCCGTTTCATTCGAAGCGGGAAAAATCCAGTGCGGATTCGGGTCGGGTTTGCGCTGGGTCTCCAGCACCGAATCCGGCGCTTCGAGATAAGCGACGGTCCACTCGATATCTCCCCACGGGCCAGGGTGCGCCCGGATCACGTCATCAGAGGCGGGAGGTATGCTTTTTGGAGCAACCTGCTTGACCGGGTCCTGGAGGCGCGTCGGGGAAGCCGCGGGCGAAAACGCGGTCGACGCGACCAGCAGGACGGAAATGAACGGGACAAATTTCACGCAACGGTTGTTATTCAGGCTGGGACTGTCGACCGGTCCCGCCCAATTGCAACCGACCGCTTGAATTATTTGCTTAAATGGGGTTGACGATTAAGGGCGCATTTTGAAGCCACTGGCCTCGCGAAGCCGGGCATTTGGCGGCTGCGCCCGCCGCCAAACGCTCATCTGAGAAGTATTTCCCCTAACAAACGTGATGTTCCTGCAACGGCTTCACGTGGAGGCCGTGTTCGCGCAGCGCGCGAATGCCTTCGAGGCTGGCCCGGGCGGCGCGCAGCGTGGTAATGACGGGCACACGGCTGCTGCTGGCGGTCGAGCGGATCTTCACTTCGTCTTCCCGGGCCACTTTGCCGTGCGGCGTATTGATGATCATGGCCAGATCGCCGTTTTTGAGTAAATCCAGCGCATTGGGCCTTCCCTGGCCGAGCTTGTGAAGTTTTGTTACCGGCACGCCGGCGGCCGTCAAAGCCGCAGCTGTGCCGCTTGTGGCGCACAACGTGAAGCCGAGGTCCGAGAATCCGCGAGCGATTTCCGCCGCTTCCGCTTTCACGGCATCAGGCACGGAGATGAAGATGAGGCCCTTGTCCGGCAGCGGAGGCTGCGCCGCCATCTGAGCCTTGGCGTAAGCGACGCCGATGCTTTTATCGATGCCCATGACTTCGCCGGTCGATTTCATTTCCGGTCCCAGGGTGATGTCGAGGCCCGGGAATTTGGTAAAGGGAAACACCGCTTCCTTCACGGAATAGTGATCCGGAATGATTTCTTCGGTAAAGCCGAGCTCTTCCAGTGTCGTGCCAGCCATGATCTTGGCGGCGAGCTTGGGCAGGGGAATGCCGATCGCCTTGGAAACAAAAGGAGCGGTGCGGCTCGCGCGAGGGTTTACTTCGATGACGTAGGACTGGCCGTCCTTGACCGCAAATTGCACGTTCATGAGGCCGATCACCTTCAGCTCGCGGGCCATGGCTTTTGTCGCAGCGGCGATTTCCGCCTTCACTTCTTCAGAGAGCGAGAAGGGCGGAATGACACAGGCGCTGTCGCCTGAATGAATCCCGGCTTCCTCGATGTGTTCCATGATCGCGCCGATAACCACCGTGTGTCCGTCGGAAATGCAGTCCACATCGACTTCTGTAGCATTTTCCAGGAAGCGATCGACGAGCACCGGGCGCTCCGGGCTCGCTTCCACCGCGGTCTGAATATAACGCCGCAAGTCCGCCTCGTCATGGACGAGCTCCATGGCGCGGCCGCCCAGGACGAACGAAGGCCGGACGAGCGCCGGGTAGCCGATGCGCGCGGCGACGGCCACGGCTTCCGCTTCATTTGTCGCGGTGCCGCCGGGCGTCTGGCGAATGCCGAGTTTATCGAGCATGGCGGCGAAAAGCTTGCGATCCTCGGCGATCTCGATGCTTTTCGGCGAAGTGCCGATGATCGGCACGCCGGCTTCGGCGAGACCGTTGGCTAGATTCAACGGCGTCTGCCCGCCGAATTGAACAATAACACCAAAAAGATTGTTGCTTTCCTGCTCACAGATGTTGAGCACGTCTTCGAGGGTGAGCGGTTCGAAATAAAGTTTGTCACTCGTGTCGTAGTCCGTCGAAACGGTTTCCGGATTCGAATTCACCATGATGGTCTCGAAACCCATCTCCTTGAGGGCGAAGGCCGCATGGACACAGCAGTAGTCGAACTCGATGCCCTGGCCGATGCGATTGGGGCCGCCGCCGAGAATAATGATCTTTTTCTTTCCGCTCTCCCGGCGTTCGTTTTCGTCGCCGTAGGTCGAGTAGTAATAAGGCGTGTAGGCTTCGAATTCCGCCGCGCACGTATCTACGAGGCGATAGGTGGGGCTGACGCCATATTTCTTGCGCATGTCCCGGACGGCCTGGTCGCCGCCGGCGAAATGCTGGCCGATTTGTCGATCGGAAAAGCCGAGCTTCTTCAGCCGGCGCAAGGCCGGACGCAAAGTTTCTTCGTTGCCCTGCGCTCCGGCGTATTCCTCGGCGATGCGTTTCTGCTCCACGACGATCTCGCGGATGTTTTCCAGATACCAGCGATCGATCTTGGTCAGTTCAAAGACTTCGTCGACCGACATCCCTTTCTGCAAAGCCTGGGCCACGAAGAAAATGCGCTCGCCATTGGCCACCGTGAGCCGGCGGCGCAGCGTCTCGTCGTCGACTTCCTTGTCGGCGCCGTCGCCGATGAGGCCAAAGCGCTTGACCTCCAGACTGCGGAGGGCCTTTTGCAACGCCTCCTTGAAGGTGCGGCCGATGGCCATGGCCTCGCCCACGCTCTTCATTTGCGTGGTGAGCGTGGAGTCGGCCTGCGGGAATTTCTCGAAGGTGAAGCGGGGGACCTTGACCACGACGTAGTCGATGGTCGGCTCGAAGCTGGCCGGGGTCTCCCGGGTGATGTCGTTCCTGACCTCGTCCAGGGTGTAGCCGACGGCCAGTTTCGCGGCGATTTTCGCAATGGGAAAGCCGGTGGCCTTCGAGGCGAGCGCAGAGGAGCGCGAGACGCGCGGATTCATCTCGATCACGATCATGCGTCCGTTTTCCGGATTTACGGCAAATTGGATATTCGATCCGCCGGTTTCCACGCCGATCTCCCGGATCACGGCAAACGACGCATCGCGCATGATCTGGAATTCCTTGTCCGTAAGCGTCTGCGCCGGGGCGACGGTGATGCTGTCGCCGGTGTGCACGCCCATGGGGTCGACGTTTTCGATCGAGCAAATGATCACGCAATTGTCCGCCTTGTCGCGCATGACCTCCATTTCGAATTCCTTCCAGCCGAGGAGCGATTCCTCGACGAGCACCTCGGTCACCGGGGAAAGGTCGAGGCCGCGGGCCACGATGGTCTCGAATTCCTCACGATTGTAGGCGATGCCGCCGCCGGTGCCGCCGAGGGTGAAGGCGGGGCGGATGATGAGGGGGAAACGGCCGATCGTGGCCGCCACCTTGCGCGCTTCTTCCGCGGTGTGGGCGGTGCCGGATTGCGGCATGTCGAGGCCGATTTTGATCATCGCCTCCTTGAAGGCCTGGCGGTCTTCGCCTTTGTGAATGGCCGCGGCCTTGGCGCCGATCATCCGGACTCCGTGGCGTTCCAGCGCGCCGGATTCATAGAGCTTCATGGCGCAGTTCAGCGCCGTCTGGCCGCCGAGCGTGGGCAAGAGGGCATCGGGCTTTTCGCGCTCAATGATTTTTTCCACCACCTCGGGCGTGATTGGCTCGATGTAGGTGCGGTGAGCGAACTCCGGATCGGTCATGATCGTGGCGGGGTTCGAATTGACGAGGACGACTTCGTAGCCTTCCTCCTTCAGCGCCTTGCAGGCCTGGACACCGGAGTAGTCGAATTCGCACCCCTGGCCGATGACGATCGGGCCGGAGCCGATGAGGAGGATCTTGTGGATGGTCGTGTCTTTGGGCATGGCAAGGGAGCCTGGCGGGCAGGCAAAGGGAAAATCGCCCAGTGTGGTAGCAGAGGCGCCGCCCGGGGGCAATGGGGCGATTGCGATAAGTCGGGGATTGGGGAGGGGCTGGTGGGTCGGGGACCGGTGGAGTGGGGTGGGGGTGGGCGGCGGAGCGCTCGCGCTGGGGGCGCGCTGGGGGCGCGCTGGGAGGAATGGGAGGAATGGGAGGAATGGGAGGAATGGGAGGAATGGGAGGAATGGGAGGAATGGGAGGAATGGGAGGAATGGGAGG
>OUMF01000005.1_pt1 | contig 38377 bp, 26 predicted proteins | sample 1690971 | NCBI WGS metagenome assembly OUMF01 (sample SAMEA3914864, study PRJEB12502) | metagenome | biome: forest; material: soil | place: USA | collected 2012-03-12 | depth 0.3 m | reverse complement strand
GGGCGCGACGGCTCGAGCGCGATCCCTCTCATGCTTCCCAACCTTCTCACGATGGGAGGAATGGGAATAATGGGAAGAATGGGAAGCTGCGAACGAGCTGCTGCTGCGCAGTTCGCTCACAAAAAGCCCACGTCTTTTCGGACGCATCCGCGCCGGGGCGAACGAGACGTCCGCGCTCAGAAACCGGCGCCGCCTTCTAAAAATTGAAGAGTGTAGAAAAGGTAATGTACGGGTCGGAGGTGTCTCCGGCAGCGATGATGGCGCTCATGATATCCGAGGAGATCGGGATGGGGGTGACGAGCCCGAAGGGATCGCCTTTGCGATACAGGCTGTTGATTTCCCCGGAGCCGGGCGTCGGCGGAAGGAATTTGGTGTGCTTGTTGCCGATGAGGTAATCGTGCTTGCCGTGTTTCGGCACGCCGCCGCCGGCCAACGTATCCTTCGTCGTCTTGCCGCCGCCAAAGTAGATGATGTTGCTCAGTTTATTGCCGGTGAGCTTGTCGTTGTATTGGGAGCCGATGAGATCGGCGAACAGGCCGAAAGTGCCGTCGGCATTTTGCAGGATGAGGTTGCCGGTGGCGCCGGGAGCGGCGGGAGTTTTGACATTTTGAGTGGCCTTGCGCAGGTCGACAGTTACGCCGGTTCCTGACGTATCGTTGCCGTAGTCGATGAGATCGCGCTGCTCGAAGCCATTGACCTTGAGGATGGGATGGCGAGCGATTTGCGCGGCGGCGGCGGCTTGAGATGCGCTGGAAGCGATGAGGGTGTCGGAAACGGATTGTCCCGAGAGCACGAAGCGATCGGAAAGTACGCCGCCCTTAAGGATATTTGTGCCAAGCCCCGCGATGAGCACATCGTTGCCGCCGCCGCCGACGAGGGTTAGTTTGCCGATGGAGGCAAAGGCGCCGGAATCGAAGGAGCGGGCGTCGAGGGTGTGCGGCTGGGTGTCCGTGCCGGCGCCGAGGGTGGCATTCGGAATATTGGCCAATGTAACAAACATGTGGTCCGAGGTGTAGAGGCCGCCATTGGCAAGGACGGCGTCGGCATTTTTGTTCGAGTGGATGGAATCACCGTGGCCTGAGAAGCCGACGAGGGAGCCCTTGCCGGTCCAGCCAGAGACATCAAAAGTGTGAGCAGCGCCAGCGCCGGAGTCGGTGTCTTCGAGGTCGGCGACTTCGACGTCCTGCAATTGCAGGGAAGCAAAGGATGAGGAGGAAGGTCCGGTCCGGACCAAGGCTCCATTGGTAAGCGTAAAGTCGGCGGCGTTGGCCGCGTAGACGGAATCCGCTGAGCCGCCTTCTCCCCGCAGGAGGCCGCCGCCAGTCCAGTCTGAGACGGCGAAAGAATGACTGGAGCCGATGCTTGTCAGATTCGCATTGCCTATGCCCACGAGCGTCAGGTGCATGGAATCGTCGGACAGGAGCTCGTTGTCGGAGAGCACGAAATCGGCATTTTTCGCGGCCTGCACAGTATTGCCGCCGACGCCGGTCAATGTGCCGCTGGCCTGCGTCCAACCGTCGACAGTGAACGAATTGGTTGCGGCGAGGGCGGTGAGATTGGCGGCGAAGAAGCCGGATAGTGCGATGGAAGGCAGGCCGGTTCGGGCCAATGCGGTGTTGGAAAGGACGAAGCTGAGATTCTCGGTATCCACCAGCGTGTCGCCAGACCCAATTCCTTTTATGCCCGTGAGTGAGGCTCCGCCGGTCCAGCCGGTGATCGTAAAGGTTCTGCCTCCGCCGGTGTCGCTCAGCGAGGCGAAACCAATCCCGGAAAGCGTCAAATTGAGACCATCGGTCGCCGACAAGCCGGTGTTACTCAGGGTGTAACCGGCATCCTTTGCCGCGGTGACGGAATTGGAACCCACGCCGGTGAGCGAACCCGAGCCGGTCCAGCCGCTCACGTTGAAGCTATCGGAACTGGATTGAGCAGTGAGTTTCGCCGCCGTGACATGCGTGAGCGTGATGGCCGGCAGATTTGTCCGCTGCAGGGACCCGTCGGTCAGCGTGAAGTTCAGATCTTCCGAGTCGATCACGGTATCTCCGGGAGTAGCCGTATCCGAAAGCGAACCGACTCCGGTCCAACCTGTGATGGTGAAGGAATTCCCGCCAACGGTGTCGGTGAGATTTGCCGTTTCAACGTTAGAGAGTGAGAGGATCCCGCCAGAGCTGTAACTCAGTGAGCTATTGGACAGCGTCATCGACGTGCCGGCCGTAGCCTTAAGAGTGTCAGCGCCGGCGCCGGCGCTCCACTTGAAACTACCGCCGGCCGCCGGAAGCGAGAGGTTGGCGACGTTCACGTTTACAGTATTCTGGCCCAGCACGGAATTTACCGTAAGATTTTGTAAGGCTGATTCACCGTTGAGCGACTTGAACGTGACGGCATTGACATCCGCAGCTGCGGCATTGGTCGCCAGATCCAGCGTGACCGAGGGGATGCCGGTGAAGGAAAGCGCGTGGGTGGCGCTGCCGCTCGTTCCTGCAAGGCTCGCGGAGCCGCCGGCGTCATCGAGCGTGTAGCCGTTGTTGCCTGCCGGGGTGATGAAGGCGAGGCTCGCGACATTCGAGAGCAGCACATTTCCGACGGCGTGATAAGTTGCGGTGATGGCGTCGTGGAGGCCGAAAGCGCCGCTGTTCGAAGCGGAGCCTGAGGGGGACCATTTCGCCGCCTCTGTGCCGGCGCCGTAGAGGTTCAGCGCATCTGCTCCTCCTCCTCCATTAACGATGACCGAGCCGCCGAGCGCTCCCAAGCCGTTGCCGCCGGCATGATTCAAATTAAACGTGTCGTTTCCCGCTCCGCCATTGAGTGTTACGGGAACGCCGGCTGCCGTGGAGGAAATATTAAAAACGTTTCCGGCGCTGCCGCCGAAAACGGCGACGATTTCGAAAGTATTGTCATACGTTACACCGCCGAAATTCGGCGCCGTCACGGTCGTGCTCGTGACCGTGTAGGTGGTCGCTGTGGAATTGTTGTCGTCGTGAATGGCTACGGTATCGTAGCCATCGCCGCCGTACACCGTCACCGGGCCGGCGACCGCGCTCAGATTCCCATTGCCGATCGTGATGAAGTCGAAGCCGCCATCTCCGTAGATCGTCGTGTGCACACCGGCCGCCGTGCTGTTTACGTTGATGTTATTGTCACCGTGGGTCGTTCCGACGAGCGTTTCCGCGAAGAGGGTGAGATTCGAGACGCCGTCGAAGGTCAGGCCGCCGAAAACGAGCCGGCTGACGGTGGTGGACGTGAGGGTATAATCGTCGTCGAAGTCGGCTCCCTGATCGTTCAGGTTAATGGAATCACCGGCGCCGCCACCGTGGATGACGATCGCTCCGGGAAGGTTGTCGAGGCCATCCGTTGCGGAGGATTTGCTGAGGTTGAAGAGGTTGACCTGGGAGCCGCTGGTGATGGTGGTTTTCGTGCCAGCTTGCGTGGCGAGGATCTCGAAATCGACGCCGTTGGCGCCATTTGTTCCTCCGGAAATGTTGAGGGTGCTGACGCCGCTGCCGTAGGCAATCGTCGCCGGCGCGAGACCGGTGATTTCGAAGGGCGTGTCGGTGATGCCGGAAAGCTTATCCAACGTGGCGACGCCGTGGGACGTGTCGTTGTGATCGTCCAGAACCAGCGTCATGACGCCGGTCGGATCTGAAACGGCCAGGTAGCCAGTGATCCCGGCGAGCGCGCCGTTGGCGCCGGCATTGACCGTATTGTGGCCAGAGCCGCCGATGATGGTCGTGGGTACGGAAGACGTGACGGCGACGTTGAAAATATCGTCACCGTTCCCGCCGGCAATACTGAGGCTGGTGGTGTCGGCGGCAACAAAGCTGATGACGCCCAAGCCGGTGGCGGCGATGGATTCCGTGCCGCTGTTTGCGCTGAAGGTGAACGTCTTGGAGACGGCGCTGTTGTCGTCGTGCAGCGCGATCGTATCCAGGTGGGTCGGGTTGACGATATTGATCGGCGCCAGAATGGAATCGAGCGAGCCGGCATTGCCGATCGAGCCGATGTTGACGAGGTCGGCGCCGCCGCTTGTCACATTTACCGTGGCGCTGTTGGCCAGGATGTTAATCGTCGAGCCGCCGGCGCCGGTATTGATGTTCAATGTCCCAGTTGTGGCGGTTCCATTGACATTGATGGTATCCGAACCGCCCAGGCCATTGATGGTGGTGATGACGGATGCAGCCGTGCTGTTGATATTGATCGTGTTATTGCCGTTGGAAGCGAGGGTGTTTTCGGCATTTAACGTGAGCGCTCCAAGGCCATCGTAGGAGACGCTTACATTGACGCGGGAAACGGCGGCGCTGGTGACGGTGTAAGTGTCGTTGAAATTCGCTTTCGAGTCGTCCAGCGTCAGGACATCGGCCAGGCTCGCCCCGCCGTGGATGACGACGGGTCCGGCGAGGTTATCCAAATTGGAGTTGCCGAGGTTGAAGAAATTCTTGTTTGGTCCGCCAGTGATCGTGGTCGTGGTCGAGGATGGCGTATTGTCGACATTGAAAGTCACTCCGCTGGTTCCGTTGACACCGCCCGTGAGATTCAGGGCGGAGAAACCGGAATTGAAATGGAGGCCGGAGCCAGACCCCGTGACCTCAAACGGCGCATTGACGTCTCCAGATTGCTTGTCGATCGTGATTGTCGAAGTGGACGTATCGTTGTGATCGTCGAGCGTCAGCGTCGAGCCTCCTGTGGAAGCGATGGTGACGAGACTCGCCAGGGAGATGAATCCATTGGCGCCGACGTGGAAAACGCCGGAATTTCCGCCCAGGACCGCAACCGGTTCCGTGGCGAGAGTCTGCGGGATGTTGAAAGTATCGCCCGTGGCGGACGAGCCTTTCAGCACGACTCCGTCCAGAAAAGCCGAGGCGCTTTCGTGGACATTGATGCCGGTTGCCGAGATCAAGCCCGACACGGTGTTCAGCATGTAGGTATTTTGCGTCGTGGATCCGCTGTCGTCGATGGCGAGGGAATTGTGAGCGCCCGCGGATGCACCGACCGAGAACAGGGCCAGGAGTTGGCTGGCCGGTCCCGCGGCCGTGCCCAACGTGACCGACGAACCGGCTCCAGAGCTGACGGTGATCGAGACCGAGGAAGCCGCCGCCGCGGCCAGCGTCTGGATGCCCGGAGCGGAGGTGTCCCAGTCCGACGAAAAAGCGCCGCCATTGATGCTATACTCGAGATTTCCACCCGAGACATCGATGACCAGATGGTCGGTCGAGGCATCGCCCGCCAGCGTCGCTGCCGAGCCGGACAGGGACGCGGCGTAGGCCGGAGCGATGCGGCTTTCCAGCGGCTCGATGGAACGAAGATCTTTTTTGCGCGACACGATCTTCGAAGTGGCAAGGGTGGGCGGCAGGATATGCATGGAATGAAAGGAAGTAGAGCGCGCCGGGCGACTCTCCCGGCGCGCGGGCGAAGGGTATCGGCCTAGCTTTTAGCGTCAAGATAAAGGTTTCACCTATCTTCCCATGAAGGATGCGAATTGCCGCCAGAAGGCATCCGTGTAGGGCGAAGGGGGAGCTGGGGATTGGTTATTACGAGGAAATTTTGGCGGGGTCGGCGAGATGCGCCGCAATGGAACGATACAATTTTATCGCGCCGCCGCGATACCACCAAAGCCGAAGTGCGGTCTCGCCACCGAGTGTGAGAAGGGCAAAAAAAGAGCGCGGCTGCCTTTCGGCAACCGCGCTCGGTTAGCTTGCTATTCCTTTAAAGGAAGCGACGGAGATCAGTTCGGGATGAACTGGATGTAGTCGATGCAGCTCGTGAAGCCCGTGCTGCTCGCATTTTTTCCAGTGACCGTGAACCAGACCCACTTATCACTGCTTGTCCCCGGCGCCCAGGCCGTGGTCACCGTGGCGACTCCGTATCCGGGCGTGGCCGAGTATTCGTCGATGGGCGTGCCCTGATTCGTTGGCGAACCGCTGCCGGCCGCGCCGATGGCCACCTGGACCTGGCCGCGGGTGCCGATCGCCTTGTAGCCGACTTTCACCGTGTAGCTCTTCGCCGAGAGGTTCTGGACGAGGTAGGCAACCTGGTTGCCCACCGCCGTGCCGTCCTGGATCGACGCGGAGACGCCGGAGGCAGCGGCGTCATCGATGACGCGGACGCCGATGGCAGCGGTGTGCGAGACGACCTGAGCCTGCTCGGCTTCAGTGTAGGAGCCGCCGACATTGCCGCTGGCGCCTTTGGCCGAGAGGCCCGTGATCTCATTCTGCGAGAGCGCACGGCCCCACACGCCCACCTGGGAGAGCGAGCCGACGAAGAACTCGGAGCCGCCTTCCTTCGCGCCAAGCACGAAGGGCGAGGGCGAGGTCACGCTGCCGCCGGCAACGGTCGCCGTGGAGAGCGGTCCGCGGAGTGCGGTATTGCTCGCGACGAGCGCGCCGTCAACGTAGATTTTGCAGCCCTGGGTCATGTCGTACGTGGAGGCGTAGTGATGCCAATTGCCGTCATTGTAGGTCCAGTTGAACTGGACGAGGTTCAGGACGCCGTTGTTCCACAGTGCGGTGCGAGCCACACCGGTATTGGTCACCTGGAGAGCCGTGTAGTGGCCGTCGTGGCGGAGGATCGAAGTGCCAGCCGTCGCCGCCTGAGTCGTCTTGAACCAGCCGGTGACGCTGATGGCTTCCGTGGTATTCACGGTCTGCGAATCGCCGGCGTTGATATAGTTCGAGCCGCTGAAGTTGAAGGCGCTGAAGTTGCCAGCGGGACCGGCGCCCCAGGCCGCCGTGCCCGAGACCGTGCCGTTATTGCCGTTGCCCGTGCTGTCGCCAGCCGTCGTGCCCGTGCCTTCATTCAAGCGCCAGCTGGCCATGAGGCCGGAGGTGCCGGAGCGGTAGTTCGTGAGCGGGCCGTAGACGGCGAGCTTGTTCGAGAAGGTCGGGAGATAGACCTTGCCGTTCGCGCAGACGGGAGCCGGATTCTTGGCGAAGTTGCCGAAGTTGTCGCGGGTCGTGTTCTGCAGCGTGTTGTAGAGCTCGGTGCCGAGGGCGCCCGCCTGGAAGGCGTGCATGATGCCGGGCTGAACGGCATTGTTGGCGTTGCCGCTGTTCACGCGGGAAGCCCAGATGATGCCATTCTGCGCGCCATTGCCGGAAGCAGAGCTTTGGAAGCCGGGCATGCTGCTCAGCACGTCCGTGAAGGTGGACTGTGTCGTGGGAGTCGTCGCCAGCGAGGCGCCGCTCCAGGCGAAGCCTTTGAGATAATCGCTCTCACCACCGGTGTAAACGATGCCGTTGAAGAAGGTCGGCGGCCCGTGAAGGTGATTCAGGGTCTGGGACGCATTTGTCACCATGAAGCTCTGCAAGCAGGGATCCACAGTAGTGAAGGCGCCTGTGGTGCCCAAGGCGTCCATGGCCGTGAGGTAGAAGTGTCCGTCCTTGCCGCCGCCCACGAGGCAGCGGGTGCCGGGGATCCACAGGAGACCACCGCCCGAAAGATCGAGATCGGCATTATCGAGATTCTGCCGATTGGTCATGGTGAAGTAATCCTGGCGCGCGCCATTCTGCATCCGGAGCACCGACATACCCGCATTGGAACCGCCGGTGTTCAGGTCGAACGTGCCGTTGCCGGTCTGGAGGTACTCATTCACGCCGTCGCCGACGATGCCGCCGCCGGCCTGCCAGATGCCGCCCTTGACGCCCGTCGGGGTATCGAGGAAGCAGGAGGTCTGGGCGAGGGTCGAGGCGTTGTAGCCCATGAGCCAGCCATGATAGGCGCCGCAGTCATTGTGCGATGAGAAGGCGAGGTAGAGCGTGCCATTCTGCAAAAGCAGCGCCGAGCGCTGGTTGTTGAGATTGGCGCTCCAGTTCACGCCGCCGGATGTGCCGGTGATGGCCACTGGGCCGCCGAATTTTTCCGTGCCGGCTACGAGGTCCAGCGCGTGAAGACGATGAGCGTAGGTCGTGCCATTGAACTCCTGCGTCACGACATACCAGGTATTCGTCGAGAGATCGATGACGCCGGTGCTGATGATGCCGATGACGGACTGAATGTCCTTACAGCAGCATTGCACATTCCCCTGCGGGATGGCTGTGCCGAGGTTCTTGCTCCAGTAGGTCGTGCCGGCGGTGTCGGCGTCGAAGGCGTAGACGGAGTTATTCGCCGTCGAGCAGTAGACGACGTTGACGATGTTTCCGCCAATGTTGATGCCGCGAACGTACAGCGGCTGGCCGTACATGTCGCCATCGGTCGCGTCCGTAAAGAGCAGGCCGAAATTGGTGGAATTGACGTTCGACGGCGAGAGCGAGGCCTCATTGAGGTTGGCGCCCGAGCGGTTGTTGTCGTTGTGCGCCGTCCAGACGCTCAGGTACGGGACCTGCGCCTGTGCGGACGTCAAGGCCAGCGCGGCGAGAGAGCCCAGCGCAGCGGCCATGGATTTCATTTTTTGCATGATATCGATACTTGTAATCCTAAAGGGGAGAGGATTGGGGCTAGAGGGTTTCAGCGTAGGAGGTGCACTCCATGCTGACGGTGATGGCTTCGGCGACCGGTGTAATCCAGGCGTTCATATAGGTGCTTTGGTGTGTGCGTGTTTGGTTTGGTTTGGACTGAAGAACGCGAACCGAGGGGCACAGTTCGATTCGCGTGTACTGAGGGGGAGATTTTTATCAAGAGGCCGAGATTTACCTCGCGGCGCCGGGTTTATAGGGCTGATAAAGATGACAGGATAAAGCAATGATCGCCAGATGACGGGAAACGACCTGAAGTCGGCAACACCGCGCTGGGCGCGGAGAGAACTGCTTTTTGATTCGTGTCAAGCGGGGGGAAGTAGGTAAATGCCGTGAGGGGCGCTACGTAGGGGATCATCCTAAAGGAAGGCTGGAATTCTTAGCACTAAAAAAATTTTGAGATATTCGCGAGTCGTAGACGGCCGGATGAGTGACCAAATGCGTTTCCATCCTTCTAATTTTCGCGAAAACCATAATTTCAAGATTTTACTCTTCTGCAAAGAGGTTGAGGTCCCTCTAAAGGATACGCCGCAAACAGACTGCTGCTTAACGCCGTTCGCTCCTGGAAAGGGGCAGGGAAGGAAGCCGATTTTACAACTTTTTGCCAAAAGGGCCGCTCCTGATGAGCGGCCCTTGTTTTGAATTTTGCGGCTACCGGATCTCGCTGCCACCTCTGTTTTTTCCAGCGGATTGGCTTAGTTCGCGATCTCGATGAAGTTGATCTTGTTGTTCGACGATCCGGCGGCGTTGGTGACGGTCAGCTTGCCGTCCGTCACGTGCACTAGCGCCGTGCCATCGACCCAGGGGTTTGCCGAGCTAGGGGTGCCGCTCGTCACGGTGAATCCTTCGGCAGCGATGCCGAAGACGCTATCGAAGACCGTCGGGTCGCCGGAGACGATGCGAACGGTGTAGGCGCCGTTTGGGACGGCAATTTCCCAGACGCTGGCGCTGCCCGGCTTTTCCGTAAGGGCAAATGTGTCGTAGGCTTGGTCCGGGGAGTTGGCCGCATTCCGGTCGCGTGTGAAGGCGCTTTCATCGATGTTCCAGCCGTAGCTCCAGCCGTTTCCGCGGCTCCCGTAAACAGCTCCCGTATCCGCAAGGAAACCGGAGGGCACGGGCGCGCCGGGGGGGCTGGAAATTGACCGACACGCGCAAGGGAGGCGTTGCGGCCCAGGCTACGGCGGCGTCGAAGAGTTTCCATCCGGCGCTCGTCGCCCGACTGGGTTCATTGGCGCTATTGTTGAAGACAAAGCCGACGCGCCGCGCGGGCGCGGTGAGTCCCGGCATGACCGCACCGGCCTCGTAGCCAAAGATCACGCTTTTTGCCGGAGTGCCGGTCACAGAGGCGACGAAGTCGGCGTTGGCGTTTGGCTTGCCCCAGGAAATCGTGCCTGGCGAGGTGTAGATCGTCTGGATGCCCGAGAACCCCGCGGCGAGGGGGTGCGTAGGGTCGGTGATCGTCAGGCTGCTCTGACTGCTGGCGTAGCCGAAATCGGTGTCTTTCGTCTGGCCGGTGAGTCCCAGATCATCGAAGAGATAGGCTTCCCAGGTGAGCACGGGCACGGGGACGTCACGAAACTTTGACCCCACCAGCACCGAGTACGAACTTTCGGAGATGGCCACGAGTGCTCTGCCGGCGGCGTCTTGGGTGGCGACGGTATCCGCGGATTTTATTACGGGCTGATATCCGTCGGAGACGAGGCGGTCGCGAATGGCTATATCACCCGAGGTGAGGGTCGAGGAGCTTGAGACGAATAGAACCTGAGGAGGGGCGCCTGCGGGTGTTCCATAGACGGTAAATCGCAACCCGACCGGGGCAGAATTGACCCAGCTATTGGTGCGCCAGAAGAAGTAGGAGCCGTTCCCGCGATCGGTATTTCCGTTCCCCATCAAGCCGGCATAGCTCTCGCCGCTCCCACTGGCCGGATCGCCGAGCGCACCGGAGCCGTAAATCAGGCCGTAAACGCCTGGATCGAGCGTCACGGTCAGCGGGACGAAAACGTCAGTGGCCGGTTTGCCTGTGATTTTCACGGCTTTCGAGGCCACGACTTCCTGTGAAGTGAAGGGCGCTCCCACAGGCAAAGCCGAGGCGCTCGCGAGCTTGACGATGGCGACAAAGATGCCGCCGTCTCCGAAGCCCCCGGCTCCGAGCTGGCCGCCGACAGACGTGATGGTGGTTTTTGAGCCGAGCGTAAACCGGACTCCCAGGTATTGTGCGTCGTCGATGGAATAGCCTCCGGATTGCTGCGTTGCGCCCATGGTGGCGGACTCGAATAAGGTATCCGCCAATGCATTGCAGGACAGCCCCGCTGGAATCGCCAGCAGGAGTGCTAAGGTGTGTAGTAGTTTTTTCATGGAGTGCCAGGTGTTCTGTTTTCTTGCTTTACTTTCACTGCTCACTCGGGCGGTGCGACACGTGACAAATGTAGCAGTTCCGAGCCGAGGGACCCTGGGAGGAAGACATTTTCGAGCGCTCAGGCGGAGGCCGGCCGGCAGCAAGGGTTTGCCCGAGCGCTTGTAGAAACGCTATACAACAACGCGAAATCGCGTGTGGATCGCTGCGCTGGAGCGAGGCGTGGCTTGTCGACGGTAGTAGGTGTGACGAAGCCTGTTGCAGGTCTGATTTATCGCCCCGGGCGGGAGATTGCCCATGGGCGAATTCAGTTTGGAGATAGGTTAATTCATGCGGCCAGAGTTCAGTTTTTTAGGCTGTCTGGGGATCACGAGCGTTGAATATGGGGAGATTTCCAATTCGTCAAGCTTCGTAAATAGTTTTCCGCCGGGATCTGCGTGCGCCGCTGCGAAATCGAGTCTGGCGCCGGCCGGAAAACGGGCGGCCGCCTAATCTTCTCGCCTACGCGCGCGAGCGCGAGCGCCTCTCCGCCTACCGCTGATCCAAAACCAACCTATGAAAAAGTCTTCCGTCCTCCATCTGCCTCACCTGAATGGGTAGGTATACAGCGTGTGCGAATGCGGATCCAACGCCATAGTCCCGGTCCAGTGGAAAGAGCGAATCGAAAGTGCGCAATCGATCGGACTTAGAAGAAATATATAAAATCTAGGCTTGCGAAATCTCAGGCCATCGCCCGCGGGTTGGTTTTCAACCGGCTGATGAAGCTTGGTAATTCTTCCAATCCACATTGGCTACGCTGCGAAAGGCGCAGTTGTATTCGCGAAGCAAAAAAACGGCCGATGCTGATTCAGGCATTTGCGAATGAGCAAGGCAAACGACGCCTTCTGCAAGAGTGCTTTCGGCGCGAAACCTGGGAGCGCGGGCGTCTCGCCCGCATGGCGCGACAGCGTCTCGCAGGCGGGCTTCCATTCAGCGCCGCCTGTGTGCGCGGTTTTTGCGTCTAGATTATGAGGGGCACGCTACACGGCAGCGGTTTTCACACGCGCCTAGCTCGCGATATCACAGGATATCGCGAGCGCGAGCTGCTTTTGCCAACCTATTTATGCGAATCGAATTGCGTAAGTATTACACACACTCCGGCGGAATCGACAGATACACCGGTGGAAGAGCCCAGGACTGGTGGCCCGTCGGTTTCGCTCCCGCCGGATGCGCCCCTGTGGCCGGGCCGAGAAGCGACTCCGGATAGGCGTAGGCAAAGGGGATGAACTCGACGTTTTTCTCAATGTGGCCGTATTTTGTCTGCCACTCGTCCGGCAGCGCGAACCAGACGGCCGAGTACCACAGTTTGATGATATTGCGGGCGACCGGGCCGAATTCTTCGTTCTCGAGAATGGCTTTGCGCAACGCGTAATTTCTCGCCTCGGGATCTCTGGTTAGTCCGGCGAAGCTATCGAGCAGGCGCTGGAGTCGGTCGGGACCGACGATCCCCGCCACGGTATCGTAATATTGGCTGGCGTAGCCCGTGCCCACGAGGTCGAAGCTCGAGATGCCGCAGAGCTGTACCGAAAGGAGGAGAAAATTCTCGTAGGCAGTCGGCGTGGTGGAGGCCATAGGTTTAGGAAGCGGCGTCGGGGTATTCGAAAAGGTTCATTTCAAAGGTCGGCGCAGCATTCTCGTTTGTCCCGGGAATGGGGTTGCGGGTGAGGCGCTCCATCAATGTCTTGATGCGGAACATTTCAGCCGCGAAGACGCCGGTCAGGAGTTCCGGCTTGCCATTGAAAGCTTCATTGAGCTTTTCCAGGAATCGCTTATACTGGCCATTAAAAAGCAGCGCTTGTTTTTCCAGTTCCGGATGACCTTTGTAGTCGGCAATCTTCGCATTCATTTTGATCGGGAAGACGGCATTCATATCGACAGGGAAGATGCCGCCGCGGGGATCGCCCGGTTTGTCGCACTCGCCGCCGTGATCGTCGGGGACCCGGTAGTAACGCTTTTTCGTGATCTGATCGAAGCGGAAGTAGTGCGAAAGTTCGTTCTCGTCATCATAGATCCGGTCGTGGCTGCCTTCGCCCTGGCCGGCGATGAGGTCGATGCCCAAGAGAGCGGAATTGAGATCGGTGATTTCGTTCAGTTCGCCGCCGGCGGAGTAAAAATACTTGGAGCCGATTTGTTTCTTCGGATCTCCGCAGAAGAGCGCGTCATGGCCCATCTTCTGGTACAGCTCGACGAAGCCAAGATGGATCGCTTTGTAGAATTCGCCGATGCTGTAAAAGTGAAGTTCAATGGCTTTTGCATTGGCGGTTTCGTCGGTGCTCTTCACCCGCAGGGGCGGGATGATGGAGGCCTGTCGGGTTTGCAGGCTCTCGGTGCTGAGGTTGTGATGGCGAACGACGCCGACCTTGTAGTGCAGCTCGTATTTGTCGTCACCAACCTTGGTGGCGGGAATGAACGGGTCATCCGTGCCGCGCAGGGATTCGTCTAGATGTTTGCCTTCGATTACGACCTTCTTTTCGATGTGCTCGACATTCTCATTGTCGGTCGGAGGCTTCGCCGGCCGCTCGATATCAAGGAAAATCCCGATGGCGTGTTCCGAGAAACATTCGATATTGACTTCAAAGCCAGTCTGGCCGGTGGGCAGCGGAGTAGGGAAAAGTGGCACGAAGTCCGGCCGCAACAAATCCGGGCTGCCACCGATGGCATTCAGGAGATTGGCCGCGATAGTGAAATGCAACATCTCCTCCTTGGCGACGGTGCGAATGATATCGATGGAAGGTTTGTTGGCTTCGATCTTCGCCGTGTAAGCCGCTGTGAGGTAGGGCGGAATGGTGGCGTGCTCGAGCTGGAGGGCAACCTGAAGATATTCCTTAAGCTGTTCGACGTTTTCGATGACGGTGCTGGGCTGATTGGTCATGGCGGGTCAGGTCGTGATGAGAGGCTATAAAGTTTCGAGGTGTTTGAGTACGGCTTCTGCCGTCCTTAAGACGATGGCGGCCGTGGTGAGTGTGGTATTGGAGGAGCCGATGGAGGGCATGCTGCCCGGGCCGACGAGGTAGAGATTTGGGTGTTCCCAGGATTTCTGGTATTGATCGACCACAGAGACAGATGGGCTCGTGCCCATGACGTGGGTGCCCGAGATATGGTTGCCCCCGCGGATTTCATAGGCATTGCCCTTGTAGGTCAGATAGCCGTAGTTATCCGGATTGTAGAAGGTGTGATCTTCCGCTTCGAGTCGCTCGAAGATTTGGCTCGACAGATTGCGGGCATATTCCGCGGTGTCCATGCTGTACTCGGAGAGTTTGAAGCGCACGACCGGGCGCATGTTGCCCAAGGCGTCCAGCGCTTTGGGATCGACCATCACGCGGCTGTCCGGATCGGCCGGCATCTCGATCATGTAGGCGAGGAGCAGTTGGCGGGAGATGCGCCGAGTGAGTTCGTGGCGGAGAGCTCGTCCGGAGAATCTTCCATTGTCCACGGTGTCCATGAGATCCGACACAGGGGCGCCGGTGGCCCAGCCCCAGCCATCATTGTGAATGTCTGCGGCAAAGGAGGCGTACTTTTTGCGGAAATTACCGTTGCGGAAATTGCAGATGCCAGAGGTGCAGGAGGGGCCGCGGCCGGTGCCGGCTTCCACCGGGAGTAGCCCCCAGCAGAGCAGGTACGGGTGATCCATGAGATGGCGGCCCATGAGGTCATTCACGGGCTGCTGGTTCAACTCGGCCGAGGCCAGCATGAGCCGGGCGTTTTCGACCGCATTTGCGGCGAGGATGAAGAGCTTGCCGCGCACGCGAATGGTGCGGTGCTCGGGCGAATTCCGATCGGCGTAGACCTTGACTTCGATTTCCGTGACGGCCCGCGTGTTGGGATCGAAATATACGCGGCTGGCCACGGCCTGGTTCAGCAATTCTGCGCGATGAGTGCGCAGGGATTTGACAAGAATTTTGCGGGCATCGAATCGCGCCTGGACGGGGCAGAGGGGGACGCAATTGGTATTGCCCTGGCAGCGCTCGCCCTCGTCGTCCTGGTGGCCGCTGATCGCGCCGACGGGCTTGTAAGGGAGGCCGCCATTCCACTTGGCGTACTCGGGATTGGGGTCGGCATTTTTCGCCTGGGGGAAAGTAATGAGATCCAGCGGGATCTTCTGGCCATCGATTTCGGCCGTCATGCCTTCCAGGCCATTCCCCACGATCTGGTCGAGATAGCTGCCTTTCAGCTCGACCATGGGATAAACATACCCATCTGGGAACTCCGCGCCGACGTGCTTTTGAGACTCGACGTCGCCGGAGACGCCCAGCATCAGCTCGGCTCTCTGGTAATAGGAGCTCAGGTCATCGAGGCCGATCGGCCAGTCGAGGCCCTGGCCGAAATTTGACCGGAGCTTGAAGTCTTCCCGCAGCATACGGATGGCTTTGGCTTCCCAGTGCACGGTCGTCCCGCCGAGCACCCGGGTATAGACCGAGTCGCTGACATAGCTGCCGTACTGCACCCAATAAGGAACGGGGTTCGTCTCGCCGGGCAGCAATTTCCGGAGAACGGAACTGCGCGGCATGTCCGCATTTGGATTGAACGGGAAGGGCGCGTTGTTATCCTTGTTGGGGTTCCCGTAGAAAGTCTCGAGATAGCGCTCGTAGCCGTGCTGGGAAAGGTCGTGGCCGGTGCCGGCTTCCAGAATGAGGACATGATAACCCTTGTCGGTTAATTCCTTGGCGAGGATGGCTCCGGAAATGCCCGAGCCGACAATCACGGCATCGTAGGTCTTGGAGCAGGCGGCTTCAGCAGTAATCACGGGCGCGACCGCAGCCCTGGGATGTTGAATATCTGTCATGCGATGAGAAGTGGTGAGGGCGGACGGTTTCGAGCGTTGCTTTGTTACTCCGCGAGGCTGACGGGAAGCCCCAAAGTCCGATCAGTGGGGTTCATGCGTGGAGGCTGACCGTGAAGTTGGAGCCTTCCCATTTCTGGGTGGACAGCCAGAAGAAGGTGAAGGAGAGCGCGCTGCCGGCTTGGTTTGCCGCGGTAGCGATATCCACATAGTAGATGCCTACTGTCGTGGTGGTGACGGCGGTGTCCTGCCAGGTATTCCAGCCATCGTGCGTCCAACGGAGCCGATAGGCTGAAGGCAGCGGAATGCGCAGCGTCTTGCCGGCCTTTATCGAAAGGATTTGCCGATCGAAGTTCCAGACCTCGAGCAGACTGGCGGGGTGTGGCACAAGATAGCGGTTGGAGACGACGTCGAGCATGTCGAAGACGTGGCCATCGGAGACCGAACGTACGAGTTTGATATATTCCGCGTGAGCCCAGGCCAGGGGCATGGCTGAGCCGGTGGGGCCGCCGGGAACGAGCGGCGGATTGGCCAGGGCGGGGGCATTCCAAAGCTGCTCGGCGAGCAGGGCGCGATCGCCGGCGAAAGCTTCCAGATGGCGGATGTAAGGCTTGGCATCGCGCCCGGCCGCAACTTCGTAGTGCGCGCGCTCCCCGGTAAGGAGAGGCCAGGGCCGGCCGACACCCTCGAATCCGAAGGGCTCGCCGTTGGCGCCCTGTCCGTAACCGTCGTGATTGTACCGGCGATAACAGAGGCCATTCGGCAGGTCATCCTTCAGGACGGCATCAATGACCCGCACGGTGTTTTGAATGACGGGATCGTCGGCGCGGCGAATGCCCATCCGCACGAGTTCGAGAAAACCGCCGTCCACGACGTCGCGCGCCGGGAAACGGCGACCGTCCGGATTTTTGAGGACGATGGTCGCGGTATTGGGATCTTCCGGCAGGGACGGATTGCGGTTGTTGCCCACGGATTTGACCTGGGTCGGAAGGAGCCGGATGTAATATTGCGTGATGCCTGGAACCAGACTGCCTTGGGTGGTCATGCACCAAGTCTCGAGGTGAGACTCCAGGAAATCCGCATGTTCACGGAGAAATTGCGCCGTCGCGTGGTCGCCCCAGCGATTTTCCGCGAGGTCGGCGGCGCAGATGAGGCCCGCGATGTTCGAAGCCAGGGTCGAGGGCGAGTAGCCTTCGTTTTCCTCCCAGCGTTCCTCCTGGGTCATGGGGCCGTTGGCAATGAGCGCCCCTGCGGCGCCCAGCACCATCGCCTTGGGATCGAAGTGCTGGAGCGCTCCCAATTGGCTCAGCCGATAGGCCAACATGATGGGGAAGGAGAATTCATCGAGCTGCGTCCCGTCCCAATAGGGCTGGCCATTGATGAAGAAATTCTGGTGAAAACTGCCGCTGGCCGACTGATTGGTCGCGAGAAACATGAGGCCGCGCAAAGGGAGGTCCATTTCGCCGGTGGCGAGCAAAGCCGTGGCGCTCTGACACATGTCGCGCGGCCAGACCAGATGATAGCCCGAATCGGCATCCGGATTTGCATACCCCCAGGGAATACTCAGCGAGGCGACGAGCGCGCCGCTGGAGCCCTTGTCTTCGTGCGCCAGCAAGACATTGTGGCTGAAATCAAAAAGCCGATTGTGATCGCCGGTCGTGCCTGGAGCCGGCACGTAGCGGGTGCCGGAAATGCCTTTCACCCAGTCGTTGATGAATTCCTGCAAGTAGCCGAGTGGGGCTGCGGATTGATCGAAGGGATAACTCAGCGACTCGGTGACAGTGACCATGGCCGGATTGGGCTCGGAAGCAAGGTCGTCGTCATTGAGGCAGAAACCCAGGGAGAGCACGAATTCATTCGAATTTCCGCGGGCGATCTCGCCCATGAGCGCAATGTTGCCATTGATCGCGGAATCATAACTCCAGATGGGAAGGCGATGGTTGCCGAGAATGTCGGTCCAACTGTCGTTGACTGCAACGAAGCCACAGTTCGTCTGGCCGAAGCCACAGCTTGCTCCAAGCGCCAGCCAGTAGTCGCCACGGTTGGCGACGAGCTGCTTGCTGCCGGCGGTGGCGGCGACATAGCCGGAGTTGCCTTCGCCGTGACCCTGCAGATGCGGAGCGAGCAGAGCGTAAACTTTCAGACGGCCGAGGAGATTTGGATCGCCCTGAAGCTTGGTGCGGACGAGCAGGCAGGGGGAATCAGTCGAGGTGATGATCTCCTGCACCACGGTGTAGGGCTGGCCGATCGCGGTGCTGGTCAGCCGGAAGGCGGTGGCTCTGGGATCGATGGGTTCGCACTTATGCGTGAAGTCCCGCTGGGCGTCGTGGAAGAAGCTGACGCCATCCGTAAACATGAGCTGAAGGTCACGGATCTGCGGCGAATCGACGTCCGGAAAGTAGATCTCCGTAATGATGCCGCCGGCGACGGTGAACCAGACCGGGCTCGCGAAGGAGCGGCTGGTCCCGACGGCGTCTTTGTCGGCGCGCGCCCACATTGCTGTGACTCCGGGGCCGGAAGGGGCTGGATTGCTATTGAGAAGTGTTGCCATAGGGTGCGTTGAGATTATTGCGGCCAGAGATCGGCGAGGCATCTCCGCAACGCCTCCAACTGATCCGCAGCCATCGCTTGTGAGAAGGTCATGTCCGGCGGCTTCGGCCAGCCGGCATCGGTAAATTCCATACCCTGAAAGCTCCGTGGAGAGCTGTACCGGGGAATGGCGTGGAAATGAACATTCGGGTCCGCCATCATCAGGGCGACATAGTTGATCTTGTCGTTCTGGAAGTGGGAGCGCAGCACCGCCTCGGTGTCTCGGCAGGCGCGTCCGAATTCGACGAAGACTTCAGGCGAGAGTTGTCCCGGCGCTGTGGCCTGGCTTTTCTCGACGAGGATCACGCAGCCCAGCGTTAGTTGCCAGGGCCGGATCAATACGGCCCAATGCTCGTACTCATGCACGAGCGAGGCTGGGTAGTGATACTTCTCGAGCGTGGGATTCATGTCGCCGCCACGTGTTAGTGGTGAAGCGCGAGTCCTTCCGGGCTATCCGGAGGAGGATAGCTCCAGCTGGCAAAGCCCAACGGATTCGAGCCGGGGGCATTAGTAAAGGCGGAGCGGTAGGAAAGCTGATTCGTGTAGGCGGTGATGCAGGGCACGTGGGTATTGCCGGCATCGGCGGCGCCGGGGATCGGCCGGCCGACGGCGCCATACCAAGTATCCGGCAGGCGAGTCCAGACGCCGAGGTACCAAAGCTGGATCAGGTTAGCAACGACCGGCTGGAAGAGCGAGGGAGCCATCAAAGAGCTTTGATAGGCCTTGCGGCGCGCATCGCTGCCCGCCGGCTGGCTCAGGACATCCGAGACGAGCAGACCGAGATTTTCCGAGAGGGCTTCGCCGAGGACCTTCAGCAGGAGCTGGTGATAGGTATCGACGAGGCCGGTTCCCTCCAGCTCGACTGCGGAATAGCCGGTGATCTCGGAACAAAAAGCGAGAAAAGTGTCGCGATTCAGATTCATATGAGGACCTCGCTCGAATGTTAGTGGCCCGCGGGATGAGCCGGCGCGGGCGGCTCCGGCGTAAGCTTCAGGCGGAAAATGTTGTACGGCGGTTTCCGCAGATCCTTGCCATCGTGGTAACCGGGCATGAGATGGAGCTGCGAGGCCGTGAAATAGAGCTCGCCGTCGTGGCTGATGGCGATGGTATCGGGCCACAGGAAATTTGTGGCGCGGGCGAAGAACTCGTAGCGGCCATCCGGGCGCAAGACTTTGATGGCTTCTTCCTGCACTCCGGTGATGTAGAGATTGCCCTGGCTGTCGAATTCCATGCCGCCGGAAGACTCGGTCACTGCCACCGATTCGACCTGATCGCCGAGTTGTTCCGTCGTGAGGGATTCGTCCAGAAGAGCCTTGATCGGGACGCGGTACAGAATGCGACCGACGAGCGCCTTATAGTAAATGTATTTGCCGTCCGGATCCATGGCGATGCCATCGGAGTGGACGCGGGCAAAAGGCAGCACTTTGCCGTCGACGGCGACCTCCATCCCGGGCTCGGCTTTCGTGGAGTAGTGATTGTCGAGGAGCCGCCGCGATTTTCCCGAATGGAGGTCGAGGACAATGATGGCGCCGGCATCGGAGTCCGTAATGAAGGCGTGCCCATGGCCGAAGCGCATCTTGTTCACGTAGGAATTTGTGAGCACGACCTCTTCGGGGAAGGTGTAAGTGCGCTCCACGTGGTTTGAAGCAAGGTTCACCTTGACCAGCTTGGCTCCGCCCGGTACGACGCCCTTGTGTTGGGGATTCCCCGGATCGAGAATCCATAGATTTTCATCGGGGTCCATGTACACGGTGTGCACACAGACGAAGTGAGTGCGTGCAGATTCGCCGGAGTTGCCGTCCCATTGATTCATTTCCTCATTCGGGTAGGGCACGAGCGAGCCGTCGGCGACGATTTCGCCCACGGAGGGCGAGGGCACGTCGACCCAGCGCGGAAAGTTGACAAAGAGGCGTTTCGATTTGGAGATGGTGACGCCAGTGGGCTGTTTCGGCACCTGCGCCGCGATTTCGTAGTAGCCCTCCCCGCGCAGCCACTGCAGCAGGGCGGGCGGATTGTCCATCACGGCTTTGGGATCGAACATCGGCCAGATGTAAATCATCCCGTCCTCGTTGAGCGTGAAGTAGTTGTGCAAGGTGTAGAGTGTGCCTTTGGTGGTGAGCATCTGCCACACGCCGCTGGCATTCGGATAGTCGATGCTGGTGTAGAGAATGTTGACCTTCGAAACCCGGGTGGACACGCCGCCAACAAAATTCGCCACTTCCTCACGGCCCTTCATCGTAAGTCCGCTGATGGGACTGAGGAACTGAACTCCCGACGAGAACTGGACTTGTGAGAAGTCGCCGGTCGCGAACGCGCGAAAATAGTTTTCGATGATCGTCCGGTATATTTCCTTATCGATGTGATTCGTATTCATGATGGTCTTGGCCCTCGAATGCCGGCAGAAGGTTAAGCGAGATCCTGCAGCATCTGCTCCGAGGCGCGCAGCGCGAGTGCCGACGCCGTCAGGGTGGGATTGGATGTTCCGATCGTCACCATGCTTCCGGCTCCGATCATGTAGAGATTGGGATGGGCCCAACTGCGCAGGTTGGTATCGATCACCGAGGTATTCGCGCTGCGGCCCATGCGATGGGTGCCGACGATGTGACCGGGACCGAACATGTTGAAGGTTTGCCCGCGATAGGTGACGGCCTGAAACCCACTCAGGACGTTGGTAAAGTCGGTTGCGTCGGTCATGGCCGTCTGTTGCAACACCGTCGGCCAGAACGCATTCAGCACAGTGAGCGCGCCGTCGAGCGAATACTCGTCGTATTTATAGTTGAGGATCGGCAGATAGTTTCCGAGTTGATCGGTCTTGGCCGGATCGATGGTGACGCGATTGTTGGCGTCGGGCAGCTGTTCCAGGAAGATGCCGAGGCGGACCATGCGCGTGAGCCGATTTTGCAGCCGGTCGCGCAGTTCACGGCCGTAGACCCCTTTGCCGATCAGGCTGCGCACGCTTTGCCCGGGTTCGCCTGGCCAGCCCCAGTTGCTGATGCTGGCGCGGAAGGCGGCATGCTTTTCGCGAAACTTGCCATCGCGCAGAGTCTCGATGCCGCCGGTGATGTCCGGACCGCGGAAAGGATAGACCGGCTCCGGCGCCAGGGCCGTGAGGGCGATGTACGGGTGATCCATCAGATTCCGGCCCAACTGGCCGCTGCGATCGACGATGCCGGAAGCGAGCGCGAGCACAGTGTTTTCGATGGCATTGGCCGCGAGCACGACCACGCCGCCCCGAACGGTTTCCCGCACGAATTCGGCCTGCCCACGAACGGCGTAGCGCTTGTACTCCACGCCGGTGATGCGGCCGGTGTGCGGATCGATCTGAAGCTTGGTTGCGACGCACTGCGAGCGAATCTCGACATTGCCGGTGAGCGTCGCCTTCTGCAGCGTCTTCATCGCGTTGTACTTGGCCTGCACGGGGCAGATCGGCGAGCAGGAGGCATTGGCCTGGCAGCGGCCCCCGTCCACGGCGCCGACACCCACCGCGCCCACGGGCTTGTAACCCTGGCGCGGCGTGGAATTGCGCGCCGTCGGCATGGCGATGACGCGCAGCGGGTAGGGACCGCCGTAGAGATTCACCTTGGCGTTTTCGCCGGCGGCCGCGAGTTGCTTCGTAAAGAATTGATCGGAGCAACTATGGGGAATCCCCTCCATGGGAAAGTCGTATCCTTCGGGAAACCAGACGCCGAAATTGGTCTGGTCGACGACATTGGCTGAGACGCCGATCTCCCATTCCGCCGCGCGATAGTAGGGCTCGAGATCGTCGTACGTGATGGGCCAGTCGACCGCCCGGCCATACTGTGATTGCAGCAGGAAGTCATTCGGCACCATGCGCACCGAGGTCCCTTGCCAGTGGAGCGTCGATCCCCCGGCGGCCCGCAAGTAGTCGCTGAGAAAGCGCTGTTCGCCGATCTGAATGAAATAAGGATGCTGGGCGGAATCGTTGGGCGAGAGCGCGGAGAGATTCGGCGGGTAGGGGCTATTCGGCGCGCTGCGCGCCGCTCCGAGGCTGTAGAAGGACATGATGTAAGCCCAATACTTGTCGGGATCCATCGTCTCGCCCGTGCCCGCCTCCAGCACCAGGACGCTCTTCCCGGCGCTGGCGAGCTTGTGGGCGACAACTGCACCTACGACACCGCCGCCGACGACGACGGCATCGTAGGAAGATCTTTGTGATGAAAGTGGCTCCATGCGATTATAGAGTGAGGAGTGATTAATCCGCTGTGACGCTGTCCCAGAGATTGCGGACCCAGCCGTATCCCTTCTCGTAGACCTCCGTTTTGGACCGGAAACAGTTGCGCCAGACGTGCGCCTTCTCGGAAAGCGGCGGCACGTCGTCGGCAAAGGATTCGACCATGATCCAGCTCTGGTACTTGATCTTCTTCAGCGCTTTGACGGTCCCGATCCAGTCGACGATGCCCGTGCCGAGCGTGCCGCGTTGGTTTTCGCTGAAGTGGACGTGATTGATCCGCTTGTCGGCGGAGACGATGGCCTCCGTAATGTTGTTTTCCTCGTGGTGCGCCTGGTGCGTATCGTACAGGATGCCGAAATTGTCGCACTTCACGAGATCGATAAAATCGGACGTCTGCTTCGTCGTATTCAGGAGATAGATTTCGAAGCGATTCAGGAACTCGATGCTCATGCGCAGGTCCCCCGCGTATTGCGCCGCCTTCTGCATGACTTCGGCCGACCATTTGATTTCGTCGGCGGTGGGTCCCTTTCCGGAAAATACAGCGTACGCGGAAAAGTATGGGCCGACCAGGGCTTCGCTCCGCAATTGCTCGCGGCTCGTGTCGATGGCCCACTTCATTTCGTCCAGCGCCTTCGCACGAATACTGGCATCCGGGGAAATAGGATTCTTGTCTTCGCCGAGATTGAACATCGTCGTGCAGGCGAGACCGCAGTCGTCCAAGGCGGAGCGGATTTCCCGATAGATGGGATGATTGTCCCGGCCGATAGGGACTTCGACGCCTTCGTAGCCAGTTTCTTTGAGTCGCGGAAAGAGAGGGAAGAGGCTGTGGCTCACATTTGTGGTCCACAGAAAGAGGTTCATTCCTAGTTTCATGGGTGTCTCCTTTTTGGTTTAGTAGCCCAGTTCGGTTCGCAGATAAGTGCGCGCGATCTGCGCATACTGCAGAGGATCGGCATTGGCCGGATCTTGTTCGGCCTCAATGACCATCCAACGATCGAAGCCGGCATTCTGCAATATCCGCAAGATGGGGCTGAGATCCATTTCCCCGGCGGGATCTCCGGGCACGGTAAAGATGCCGTTCTCGATCGCCTGATAAAAGCTCAAGTGATTGCTCGTGGCGAGGGCGAGGACGCCCGGCCGAACATTCTTGAGGTGCACGTGCTTAATGCGCGTCGCGTATTTCCTCGTCAATTCGACGATATCGCTGGGGCTGGCCCCGCCGTAGCGGAGGTGAGCCGTGTCGATGCAAAAGCCTACATAGTCGGGATTTGTGGAATCGAACAGACGTTCGGTTTCCTCGGCAGTCATGACGCCCGTGCCCACGTGCGGATGGTAGCTGAGCTGCATTCCCTGTTCCCGGGCGTACTTGCCAGCCAGATCGAGGAAATGAGTGAGCAGATACCATTGAGGGCCATTCAGGATCGGCCGCTCGGTGAGCACGGACTTAGTGCGCACTTGATTGACGGCGCCGGCCAGTTCGGCGACGACAACATCCTGAGCGCCAACCAGTTTTAAAAATGCGACCTTCGATTTGAAGTCCTCGAAGGAGGCCTCGAGATTCAGGCCCGTGGTAAAGGAAGTGCCGGCCCAGGTGCTGCAGATTTTCAGATTCCGCGAGCTGAGAGCGTGGAGCAGCGAGGGCAAATGCGTGGGATAGTTATGTCCGGTGCTGCCCCCGGCAAAACCAGTCTGGCGGGTTTGATCCAGAATGACCTGGTAGGGGGTATCGTTTCCAATTTCCGGGAAATCGTCGTTGGTCCAGCCGGTGGGCTGGATGCCGATAATCATTTTTGCCGGTGCAGTGCTCATGGTGTGTGGGTTTTCCTTTCGTCTTGGGCCGCAGCTCTTTAGGTCAATTTCGGGGTAACTAGTGCGATGCGTAGTGCGCGCACGAACCGCCACTGATCAGAATTTTCATAATCTCGATCGCCTCGATTTTTATTGCGACATCTGTGGCGTCGCCGCCTTAGGCAGGGCCACTAGATCACTCGAAAATTTAGCGTTCAAGATTTCCTATGTGTCGATTTCGTGACGAATCACGGGATCCGCGCATTTCCTATCTTTAGTGCTCACTCGGGCCGTCACCGCAGCGCGACCCTACACGAACTTCTTCTCATACGTTTTCTTCGGCGCTGTTTTTGGCCGAAACTAGTAACGGAGTCAATCGGGGAAAAGTACCTAGACGATTTTCATGGACGAACTTCGAATTTTTCGATGCGGAGACTCACGAAATGGCAGGAAGGGCGGGGTGATTTGTTATAAGTATAATATGCAGCGTTTCTTGTAATTTCTGGCATGCGTGCTGCGGTGGAGTTCGTCGAATGGGTGGGCTGCATGGCTATTTGCCTTGGCGCATGCGGAGCGATCGCCGGTGAGTCGGCGGCAGGAATATGCCGGTGACGTTTGTCCCAAATGCCTGCTGCGGAGCCATTTGGATGATGATGCGTCTATTTGGTGTTTTACTTTGTATAAATACCGAGCCGGCGGGGAGCGGGACGATTGAATGCTTCGGAGCGCGGGGGAGTCGCCGGCTCGGCGTCGAAGCAGATCCTTCGGCCTCCAGATTTGATTGGATTGCCGTGAAGGGCGATCTGGGGCGACTTCCGGGAGCCGAGCGGTCTCATTTTCTGCTTCAAACCGCTGAGGGTGACCGCTATGAAATCTGCGCTGTGAATTCAAAAAGACACCCGCTCTGGAAACTCTCGATTTTAGGCGTAGCGCTCGTTGCCGGTTGCGCGCGCGATGACGAACGCGTCGACGAGGCGGCGGGGAGATTTCCGCCCGCTGCGACAGAGCCTGGTGAATCGCAGGTTCATGCGAAAACCTTGGATGAGGGCGAAGCGACGGAAAACCGAGCGGCGCGGGATCCAGAGGAGAAGGGGCGGGACGAGCGCACGCTCGAGGGGCAGGAGAAGTCCGACCGGAGCATGCAGGATCAGGTCGACAAGACCAGCGGCTTTTGACGGCGGGCCGCGCTTTTGGGCGGCCGTCCTTGAGATTGGACAATTTTCCCAGAGAGCAAAGACGCCTGCCAGCGCGTCAGTACAATATACCCAAGTATAATGCCGCGAGGTTTTGGAGTGCGCGCGGTTCTCCGCCGCTCTCGGATTGGGCGAGAGAAGAGTGTCCACGGTGCGGCAATCAAATTAGGCGGAGCGAAGATTCAAGCGTTGTGGTCGGAGCCCACTTATAATAAAACGCCTGCAGGCCGAAGTACGAGAACACGAAGCTGGAAATGATCATGGTTCTGCGCACGCCAACCTTCGTCGCCCCGCCAAAGCGGCGGAGAACCGCCGCACTAAAACCTCGCGGCATTGTACGCTGATTTTGCGCCTGGAGGAAGCCTGCGAACACAGCGGCAAGAATTGCTCGATGGGGCAGCGCCGCGTGCGCCAAAGGCGCGCAAAGTGGTGCGCTGTGAGCGCCGCCGGATTTTTCCCGGCCTTGCGCTCGGCTATCCGCGAATTGCTGTGCAAGTTGGCGCAAACATTCCGCAACGGACGACAAGCGCGCTGAGGGCTGCCGGGGCAGACTGCGCGGATGCTTTCACGCTACACCCAGGCGGTAAATAATTTGCAGACCCGACAGGTTCCAGACTGTCTGGCGCCGGCATCAAATCAACGCGCGAGCGCTCTGCAGGAGCGCGCGTTGTCATACCGCAGCTTGCGCAACAACGTGCGCGCAACGACATGAGTGAGATCGAGCGAGTCGTATGGGAACCGATCGGAGCCGGGTGGCGACAATTATACGGGAGCATGCGCGCGCGGGGGCTGAGCATCGAGCTGCACGAATTTCGCAGCGAAACGGCGCTCGACTGGGGCGCGAGTTTCCATCGGGATTGCCTAGAGATCTGTCTGAATCTGGAAGGGCGCGGTGAGGTGGATGCCGGCGGCGAGGAAATGCGATTGGGGCCGGGCATGGTCGGCCTTTACGCTCGGGCGCTGGAGCCGGTGCGCGCCGTGCGGCCGCCGCGGGAACGGCATCGCTTCATCACGATCGAGCTGAGCCACGCCTGGCTGGCGCGGGCGCTGTCCGGGCACGAGGGTGTCATGCTGGCGCTGCTCCGCGAGACGCTCTTCGCAACGCCGCCGCGCGGCGGCGTGGGGCTGGCGCGCCCCATGACGCTGCTGCACGAACAGATCGCCGCCGCGTTGCAGCATCCTCCGGTGGGGCTTGCCGGCCGCGGGCTGTGGTTTGAAGGCAAAGTCCTCGAATTGCTCTCTGACGTGCTCTTTGCCACGAGCGACGATTTCTTTTGCGATCGACAGAAGCGCATTGCGCGGACCCGAGTTTCCCGGGTGAAGGAAATCCTGACGGCAAAGCTGGAGGAGCCGCCGTCGCTGGATGAACTGGCGCGGCAGGTCGGAATCAGTGCATTTCATCTGAGCCGCACCTTTTCACAGGAGACGGGGATGACGATTCCGCAGTTTCTCCGGCGCACCCGCATCGAGCGCGCGGCAGAGCTGATCCGAAGTGGAACGCACAATGTCAGCGAGGCCGCCTTTGCGGTGGGCTACGCAAGCCTCGGACATTTCTCCAAGTCGTTTTGCGAGGTGATGGGAGTGTGTCCGGCGCTCTATCCGCAAGCGCGGGATAACGGAAAGCAACGCAGCGGCAACCTTTAGCAACCGTCGGGAAGCGGCGAAGGGGCGAAGTGCGCGAGGATGGGCGCACGAATGAAACCCACCACTGCTTCAATTGTCTCGGCGCCTTTCACTGTTTGTATGCACTCCGCCGTCCTGGCTGCATCGCTGGCGCTGAGCGCCGCATCCGCGTCTGCCCAACTCTCCTTCACCATCCAGCCGCTTACGGAGACGACGAGCAAGGATGCCAAGATCTATTCGTCGGTCCCAACCTCGAATTTCACGTCGAATCTGAATGTTACTTCTGCAGATATCGGCGCGCATTTTCTTTCGCTGGTTCAGTTTGATCTCTCCTCGCTCGGAGCGATCAATGCGAACGATATTACCAGCGCCACCTTCACGCTGTACTCGACGGGGATCGGGGCCAGCGGCGGACCGGTGGCCGGCGGTGATGTCACGATCAGCCCGCTTCTGGATGCGTGGCGGGAAAATTCGACAGATGCCGGGGACGCGCCGCTGGCGACTTATGACGCATTCTTTGGAGGCGCGCCGACCATTCACTACGGCAACTCGATTGCGACCCAGACGGTAACAACGACGGGATTCGTCACTTGGGATATTACCGGCCTCGTAAAATCGTGGGTCAATGGATCACAGGCCAATGACGGCGTGCTGGTGCAACTTGCCACGAGCGGTGGAGATGTGGGCTTTGCGGACGTGGACAGCTCCCCTGGGATCGCTGGCTCCGCGCCCGCGCTGACGGTGCATGCCGTGCCGGAGCCTTCGGTTGTGACGCTGGGCGTTGTCGGGGTGGTCGGGCTGCTCTCGCGCCGCCGTCGCGCCGGCGCCGCCCGTAAGTAAAGTTTTTTTGGTTAACTCGTCTCGCCGCCCGGCCCGCTTCGCAGAAGTAAGTCGGACCTCGGCGGCGGGACTCATTAATGATCTATGAAATCGTCGCCATTCCATCGACCAGACCGCGGAGATCGCGGCTTTACCCTCATCGAATTGCTCGTGGTCATCGGCATCATTGCCATTCTTGCCGCCATATTGATTCCCGGGATCGTCAGCATGCAAAATAAAGGAAAACTGGCCAAAGAGATCAATGCGGCCCGGCAATTGATGGCGGCGTACGCGGGCTATGCCGCTGAACATGACAATGCCCTCATGCCGGGCTACAACAAGCATATCCAGGACGTGTCGCTGCCGAGCGGCACGGCGCTCTCCGGGGAGATGTGTTGCCGGTATCCATGGCGGCTCGCGCCTTATCTCTCGGAGCGGGTCGAGGAAATCTTCCTCGTGAACGATAACAAAAAGGTGACCGATGGCAAAAAGGTCGACACCTTTGACTACCAATACCGCGCGAGCCTCAATCCTGCGCTGGGCATCAATGCCTACTGTGTCGGCGGTTATGATGCCGGCGACAACTCGGGAAATTTCACCACGGACCTCGTGAAAACGCTCGGCGGCGCGACGCATGCCTCGAACCTCATCGTCTTCGCCTCCGCCCGGATGAAAATACCCGGACAGCAGGAGGAGGAAGTCGCCGGCAACTTTCTCATCACACCTCCGCATCTCTGGCGCACGAGTTGGCAGCCGGTCTATGATGCGAATTCCGCGTCGTCGAATTTTGGGAACGTGGCTATGCGCTGGGAGGGGAAGGCGGTCTGCGCATTTCTCGACGGCCACGCGGCCCTGCTGAACGAACAGGAGCTTCGGGACATGCGCCACTGGTCGAATACCGCGGCGGACAACAACGACTCGTCCTACACCGTGCCGCGCTGAGTCCACCAAAGCGCTTCGGGCTCTCCGATATCTCATGAAACGATCTACTTTTCTTCCAATTCTCATTCTGGCCGGCTTGATCCTCGAGGGGCGTGCGCAGAGCTTTTTCACGAATGTGCCGCAGTATATCGCGCCTTCATTTCGAGGCTCGGCCAATTCCGAGTTCTCGCAGTGGGACATATTTTACTCGCCTTATCAAAGCCAGGATTACCCGAATGGCGTGAATTACCCCGACATGGCGGCGCCTTTCGGCACGGGGCAGCTTTCGTCCGAAGCGGGCGTTTCGTCGCCGGCCAATTCCACCCCAGGCGATCCGTACGCTTTTTGGAATGTGGCGAATCCGACGATTGCGGAGACGCTGGAGCCGGGCGCCTTCATTATTGGAGCCGGCGCGACGGGCAACATTTACAGCTTTTCCGGCCCCACCGGTTTCGTCCTGAGCGACACGACGCCGTATACACTCGGGGCCGCAAATCTCCAGTGGCAGACGGATGGCACGCTCATCGATTTTTCGACGTTGAAACTGAACTACGTGTCCGGCGGGGTGACAATCTCGCTGGCGCCGACCAATTTCGTTGCAGAGTACCAGGCATCGGGTTCGTCGTTTGGTTTCAGCTTGCGGAATCGCACGAGCGCGCAGTGGAATCTCACGGGCCTTAATATTACAAGCTATACCATCACTTACCAGGCCGCGGGCTCGAGCGACAGTTTTCAGGAGGCGCTGCTCGATACGAGCGACACTTACACCGAGGCGACGCCGTCAACGCGCGGATGGACTGGAGGCGGCGCCGATACAAAGTGGAGTACGGCGGCAAACTGGAGCGGCAGCGCGCTGCCTTCCGCGCGAGGGAATGTGACCTTTTCCGCAGGATCCGGGGTGGTCGTGGATGGCGCAAAAGAGGTGAGCTTGCTCACGCTTGGCGGGCCCGGAAACTTTGCCATTTCGGCGTCGAACGGGGCAAAATTGCAGATCAATACGGGGATCACGGCGACTTCCGGCACGACCACGATTTCAGCGCCGGTGACATTTGGCTCCTTCAATCTCATGACCATCGGCGCCGGCGCCGACGTCACCCTTGCTGGAGCGATCAATGGCGTTGGTGGTTTTTATAAATCCGGCGCCGGGGTGCTGCGACTTACCGGGAATAACACCTTCAGCGGTCAAATGACGATCGATGGAGGGACGACTTACGTGGGCGGAACAAATACATACACGGGAGTGACCTCGATTGCCAGCGGCCGACTCGTGGCTCAGGCGGATGCGCCTGGCGGAGCGGCGGGAGCGCTGGGGAATGCGACCAGCGCGGTCTTGATCGGCAGCGGAGAAGATCTCGGCACGCCCCAGGCCGCCCTGGTCATCGACGGAGCTCACACGGTGGCCCGGAATATAACGCTAAGCGCCGGCGGTGATCCGAAGCTGCTCGGCGGACAGAATACCGGAGCCGGCGCGGTATTCAGCGGCGGAGTCACGCTGACATCGACAACAACGGGAGTGAGCCTCGACGCGGCAAATGCCGGGGATCGGGTGACCTTCAGCGGCGCGATCACGGGAGGCGCCACGGGCAGCTCCATCACGAAGACGGGCGCGGGAGTCGTGGTCTTTTCGGGGGGAAACAAAGGCTATTTGAATGACACGGCGGTCACCGCCGGCACACTGGAGATTGACGAAAATGTGAGCTTGCGTGGATTGACGATCAGTTCCGGCGCGAAGGCTGTGGTCGGAGTCGGCGCCAACGCGAGTTTTGCCGGAACGGCCACGGTAAACCCCGGGGCGGCGCTCTTGATCTACGGCGCGCTCAGCGGCGCCGGCGATCTGGTGATCAATGGCGGCACAGTGGGAGGAACCGGGACAGTCAACCGGTCCATCACGCTCGATAACGGCGATGTGCTCGCGCCAGGCAACAATCCAGGGACGCTCAATACACTCGGCGAGACGTGGGGCGCCGGCGGGCGCCTGCAATTTCAGACGGACAGCGTGACTAGCGGTCCGGGCGTCGGTTGGGATTTCGTCAATGTCAACGGCACGCTGGATTTGCTGGCTTCGGGCGTCGGCAAGTTCACGATCGAGCTCGATTCGCTTTCCGCAGCCGGGATGGCTGGGCTTCTACCCGGGTTCAATGAAAGCAGCAACTACAGTTGGAAGATCGCCTCGGCCAGCGGCGGCATCACTGGTTTCGATGCGGGCGCCTTTCAAATCGACGCGGGCGGTTTTGTTAATTCGCACGGCGGCGCTTTCTCCATGAGTCAGAGCGGGAACGATCTTTTCCTCGTCTACACGAGCGTGCCGGAGCCGACGGTCGGCTTGCTGGGTGTCCTCGGCGTGTTGGCGTTCAGCAGCCGTCGCCGACGCGGCGGTATCGTTCGTGTCTGCGTCCGGCAGGCACGGCCCATTGGCACTATCTAGTTTCCATATTCATCATGTATCAAATTGCTAAATTGATCGGCCACCTGCGGCCGTTTGTCCTGGTCACGGCTGCCGCCGTCGTCTCTCATGCCCTTGCGCTCGAATCGCCCGCGCCGACCTCGCCGGATGTTAGCCGGGCAGTGCCGGCGGCGCTCCCGCCGATGCCGGAAGGAGTGACCAGCTTTGGCGCGGTTACGAGCGATGGCTGGCTCTACGCCTTTGGCGGGCACAAGGGGGAGCGTCACGAGTACTGTGCTGAGATGGTCAGCGGAGCGTTTTATCGTTTGAATCTGCGCGATGGGCAGTCGTGGGAAACGCTGGAGTCTGCGGCGCCAGGGCAAGGACAGCCGCTCGTCGCGTATGCCGGCCAGGTGTACCGCTTCGGAGGCATGGCGGCGCGGAATCACGCAGGTGAAAAGCAGGACCTCTTTTCCACGACGCTCGCGCAGCATTTCGATCCGCGCTCCGGCATCTGGCAAGACCTGGCGCCGCTGCCGGCGCCACGATCGAGCCACGATGCGGTCGTCATCGGCAGCAAAGTATATATTGTTGGTGGCTGGCAACTGAGCGGCGGCGAGACGCAGCCGGTATGGCCGGATCGCGGATGGATGCTTGATCTGGCGGATGCGGGCGCGCAGTGGAAGGAATTTCCGCAGCCTTTTCGGCGGCGCGCGCTCGCGGTGGCGGCGCTCGGTTCGCGGATCTTTTGCATCGGCGGCATGGATAGCGATAATCAGCCCACGCTGGCGGTAGACATACTCGATACCGCAACGGAGCAGTGGAGCAAGGGGCCCGACCTGCCGCCGGGCAAATCGAAGGGCTTCAGTTGCTCGGCGATTGCGCAGGACGGCCGCATTTATGCCAGCGCCTTTCAGGGCGATTTGCTGCGGCTGGCGGCGGATGAGCAATCCTGGGAAGTCGTCGGCCGCCTCGCGCATCCGCGTCTGGCGCACCGTCTGGTGGCGGCTGCTCCGCCGCAACTCATCGCGCTTGGCGGTGAGGATGGCCATCAAAAGCGGCCGGAACTCGAGGTTCTCACGCCGGCGATCACGCCGCTGCCTGCGGTTTCAACTTCAGAATCCTCTGCCAATTCCGAACATCCATGATTTCATATAGCCGTATATTTAACTTTGGTCGCAGCGCCTCGCGCCTGCTCTGCGCTCTGCTTTTTGTCAGCGCCGCGGGAGCGTTGCAAGCGCATAGCGTCTGGATCGAGCCTGCCGAGGAATCCCTGGTCATCCGCTTTGCCGAGCCCGGCAACAAGCTGGAGACTTCTCCTGGTTTTCTCGACCATTTGAGCGCGCCGTTGGCGGTGATTGCCGCTGCCGGCAAACCTGCGCCGCTGGTGGTGACCAAAAAGGCCGATCATTTTCTGCTCGAAGGCGCTGCGCCGGAAAATGTCGCCTGCGTCGAGACGACTTTCACGGTGCGCGGCGGGCGCAAACCATACTTCTACGCTCGCTGGCAGCTCACGCTCGAAGCCGAAGCGCCTCCGCTTCTCACGCTCGATCTTACGCCCACGGGACGACCGGGCGAAGTGCGCGCCTGGTTTCGCGGACAGCCTTTGCCAAATGCCGAAGCCACGCTGCGCAGCCCCGATGGCGAGGAGTCCGATCTTACCGCTGACGCCAACGGTTATCTCCACTTTGATTCCCCGCAAAAGCCCGGCCAGTACCTGCTCACCATCGCGCACCACCGCGAAGCGCTCGGCGGCTTCCATCTCGGAGTTGCCTACCAGGAGACCAGTCATAATTGCTCGCTCGTCTGGCGGGTGGCAGCCGCGGCGCCCTGAACGCGCCACGCGTCTGACTTTTCTTCGAAAACAAACTTCTCGCGACCATTCCTCCCCAGAGCGCTCGAAACATGAATGCCTCTATCCAGGAAGAACCCATCGTCTATCTCGGTGTCTCCGTTACCCCCGACGCCATCGAATGGGAAATCGAAGGCCAAAATCACTTCTCCCTCAATGCGCCGGAAGGGCACGCACATTTCATTCGTGAATTGAGCCATCGCGCTCCCGTCGCGCGCCTCGTCTGCGAACGCGCAGACGGCGCGGAACTCACCCTCGTGCGGGTGCTTCATGAAGCAGGCTTTGCGGTCGCCACCGTGTTTGCCGCACAAGTGTGTGTTTTTGCCGGCGTGAGCGCGGCAGCGGAAATTACACCGGCCATCCTCACCCGATATGCGGCGTCTTGTCCGGGTGAGCTTTGTTTCATCGAAGGAAGCCGCACGCCGCGCATGCCCGTGGTCGCAGACTATTCCGACGTCCGGCGCCTGCCTCGAAAACGCGTCGCCCTGGCGCAACGGCTGAAGGCCTGGTTTGCCGCGCGGCGGACCGCTGCATCGCGCGCGTAGGCGGCAGTGGTCTGCGACAAAGTTGCCTCACGAATCCTTGCGTCCGGCGACTTCCCGCTCCAGCGGATCGAAGGGGCAATGCCGGCAACCACTTCCGCAGCAGTATCCGCGGCGCTGGTGGAACTTTGCGGTGAAAACGATCGCCCCGCGTTCCAAATAGAAATCGCCGGCGCCGGGGGCGGGCAGGGGACGCGCCCGCGCCGCGGCGAAATTGGCGGCGATGACACAACGGCGGCAGATGCAGGTGACGTTGCGCGCGTGTTCTGGGACACGGCCGAGCAATTCGGCCGGAAAGTTCTCCTTGGCGCACCAGCACGGGCCTTTGTAGGCGTCGGCGCTGGCCGCCTGGCAATCATTGGCGCGCCCGCAGAGAGGGCATTGGCCGGGCGGGTAGGTCATGGGGGAGATTACACCGGTTTTGTGGCGCGATGTCACCTGTTTCGGCGCTGGATGGCGCTCGTCGGGCGGCGAAATCCCGTGGATGCGCGGCCAACTCGCCGAGTTTTCGGACACGGGCGCATGAATTTGAGTAGCGTCGTCAGTCAGAACGAGAAAGAATTCGCGCCCGGGTGATTTCTTCGCAAGAATGCGGTCGAAAAAGCGAGACAGCAGGCATATAAGCGGATTTCATGAAGAGATGCAGCGAACAGATCAGGAAATGCCCAAGCGGTTCTCGAGGTACGCTTGAAGAAGCCCGATCCCCATATCAGTTGCTTTCGATCCAAGCTGATGCAGAAAACCTTTTAGCTTCTGCCTTGCGCCGACACGACCAGCTTTAGGCGCAGAATCATCCGCGAACTCTCTCACAGAAGAGGTGAGTTGCGATTTCTTATCACCGCCGTGCTCAGCTATCAGCTCAAGTAGCTTGCGGTCCTGCTCTGTTAGGTTAACATCACCATGTATCTCCTGGGCTATTACCGCATTTACTGCGTGAATTATTTGAGGCCGGACATTGACAGTGACGGCGCCGATTTCTCTTGAGGAAACTCGGAGAAGATGCTGTTCCGAGTCTAAAATCGTCGCAACTCCAGCAATCTTCGGAATAGAGGCCTCCACGAGAGCTTCAATGATCTCGATTCCTGCGTCAGGGGGGAGCATTTCGACAAGCTCAGACTCTAATCTATGCCGCACGGACAGAAACTTTAGTTCACGTTCTTGGCGCAAATCGACCTGAAGGCGCTTCGCTTCTTTAGCGTAACGTGTTAAAATTATTGAGATCTCCTTTTTGTCAATCCGCCTATCCTGCAAGAATACTTCCGCCTGCGCCGGATCAATTGCCGCAAGATCTAAAAATTTCGAAAAGTCTTCAAATTCACGAGTGATCTCTTTTACTCCCTTTTCGCTGCCGGAGGCGCCTTGTAGGCCAAATAGCTCATAGATAATGCCGCGGGTCGTCCTATGTTGATCAAGCCGCACAGACCGATGACCGACACGAGATAGGTAATCTTGAAACAATTGGAGCAAACGGTCCGTCTCGTTCGCCCAGATTTTTCCACAAGGCACGTAGACGCGAAATAGCAAGTTATCTTCAACATCCGAAATAAATGAGGAGGCGAGAACCGTAAGCTCGGCATTCCCCCGATATGGCACTACTTCAAAACCGCGGTCAGTAAGCATTTGATTTACGATTTCCCGAACCTCGACCGGAGGGAATCCATACTGATAGTCAAATAGCGTATCGCTCTCCGCTTCCAAGTCGGATGGGATTTGCTCGTCCAATTCGAGATCAATTCTCTCTGAGGTATTTGAAAGTAATGGTTCATACGCGTAAAGCGCATGAGGAACTGACGCAAGGCAATCAAGCAACTGCTCTCGGCTTGACACGTATCGAGGATCCGCTAGGTAACTGTAAGTTGTGCCCGTGAGCTTCACAAGTACGCAGCGAATTGGAAAGGCGCCAAATTGCTCGCATATAGATCCCCAGTTATGAACAGAGGAGTCTATGCGTTTCACTTTGTACTGACGACCAGATGTCTTGAGAGTGCTACGCACACCCTCGCTATCGACCGTCCCGATCAACAAAACGGTTGGGGCATCAGGATTAAGTTCCATCCTGCAGCTTAATTGCCGAAGCCGATGTTCGCATCAAGAACAAATTTCAATCTTGGGGGAGGGGAAGATTCGGTCGGGGGCCGGCGTCGAGCCTTCACAATGTTCCCCTACTTTTGAATTTTGAATGACGGGTGATGCAGGAGTTCACAGCTCCGCGGTGCTTGAATTTCGAGTCGAACCCGCGCTTTCGTCGCCTGTTGACTACCGGCGAGCGATTAAAAGGCGTCTGGGATACTTCATTTGCCAGATCTTGGCGGCGCGCCTTCACCGCCGGTTACGTCCTCCACCACTCGGAGTCCATTCAGCGTCCGTGGATAACCGATGAATGGCAGCAATTGTGTCAAAACGTCGATGAGCTTCGCTCTATCGTTCCCAACCCGGAGATTGGCCGCGACGTGTCCCTTCACCTGCGGTTCGCATCCGCCGAGCGCAACCAGCATGCTGAAGGTCAGCAGCTCTCGCGTCGGGATGTCGAGACCGCGGCGCGTCAGGTGGTCGCCGAAACAGTTGGCCGAGAGCATCCGCTGGATGTGTTGCTGATCAGCCGGCGCGCTGGCGTAGAGCTTGGCGACGACTTCATCGCTGACGATCAGTTTCTGGACCGTCAGGCCCTGTTCGAAGCGCATCTCCGGTGTGGTGGTGGATTGGCCCGGCAGCGGCAACTGGACGCCGCGACTTGTGAGGACTTCATTTGTGGCGTGAAGGAAGTCGAAGACCTTGGCGATGCCGACGTACGGCACAGCTTGGTACAAGACTTTCCTTGGCTTCCACGGCCGTCACGCCCACATTCAGCGCACCGCCGAGTATGGCCCGGTATTCATTCACGGCCTGCGAGGCGATAATGGCGGCGAGTTGCACGAGCAAGCGGACCTTCGTCTCGAGCTGGCTGTCGCGTAGCGTTTCGTCAAAGGCGAAGTTGTCGAAGACCTCGATGAGCTCCGGGTCGGTACCCGCCAGGGTGGAGATGTGGCCAGGGAAGAGTTCGTCGTGGATTTTCTGCGCCTGTGGGTTTGGGGATCGAAACTGGGCAATAGTCTGGGTCATGGTCATAGAAGAGCTGGTTTTGAGTGCCATGGATTGGCCTATCTTCCGGTTGTAGCCAGCAGGTGGGCCGGATAGCGCTCGCCTTCAATCTCGATCTCCGCCGCGGCTTGATTGATCTGCGCGAGATCACTGGCCGTGAGTTCGAGGTCGGCAGCGCCGAGGTTTTCTTCCAGGCGATGCCGCTTGGTCGTGCCGGGAATCGGCACGATCCAGGGCTTTTGCGCGAGCAACCAAGCCAGAGCCACCTGCGCGGGCGTGGCTCCTTTCCTCTCTGCGATCACCCGGAGCAGGTCGACGAGCGCCTCGTTCTTTTCCATCGCCGCCGGGGTGAAGCGCGGGAGGATGTTCCGAAAGTCGCCGTCGCCCAGCTTCGTCTCTTTGCTCATGGCTCCGGTCAGAAAACCTTTGCCCAGCGGGCTGTACGGCACGAAGCCGATGCCCAGTTCCTCGCAGGCCTGGAGGATGCCATTGGTCTCCGGACCCCGCGTCCAGAGGGAGTATTCATTCTGCAACACCGTCACCGGTTGGATCGCGTGGGCGCGCCGGACCGTCTCGACCCCGGGTTCGGAGAGGCCGAAGTGCTTCACTTTTCCGACCTCGATCAATTCTTTGACGGCGCCGGCAACGTCTTCGATCGGCACATTCGGGTCGACGCGGTGTTGATAGAAAAGGTCGATGGAATCCACCCCCAGCCGCTGCAGAGAAGCGTCGGCTACCTCTTTGATGTGCTCGGGGCGGCTATCCAACCCAGCCTGTTTGCCGTTTTCAAACTTGAAGCCGAATTTGGTGGCAATCACCACCTGCTCACGCACCGGTTTCAAAGCTGCTCCCACCATCTCCTCATTCGTAAAGGGGCCATAGACCTCGGCCGTGTCGAAAAAGGTCACGCCGCGCTCCACCGCCTGGCGGATAAGGTTGATGCCATCCTCCTTGCTGACAGATGTGGCGTAGCCAAAGTTTAAGCCCATACAGCCGAAGCCGAGTGCGGAGACCTCCAAATTGCTATTCCCGAGAGTGCGTTTTTTCATATGGTTCGTGGCAGAAGTATCGTACGAGACGGGGCCGACTGCTCTCGTGATCCTGCCTGACCTGTCGCAATCTTGCTGGAAACGGGAGGGTTTCCCGCAGAGCACTGCAGAGATATTGGATTCGGAGTTTGTCGTCGGGTCGGCGAACTTGCGCGAGCCCGCCGATTCATCCGGCCTGAACCGCACAAATTTCATAGTTTCGCGCGACATTAAAAGCCTCTGCGTCTCCGCGCCTCTGCGGGAAACCCTTTTCTGCTCTCCCTCCGCGGGAACACGGAAAACTCCGCTAACGTGTGCGCCGATGTTACCCTATTACTTCTGGACCTTTGCGCGCGATTGCGTGAATGCTTCTCTCGTGATCAGCGAAAAAGGAAACATCATCGAAGCGCCGGAAACGGCGCCAAGGCCGTGTTTCTCTGAGCAGGGTACGCCAGGTTCAATGATTGCCCGTCGGCGCGAGTCGACTCGCAATACGAAACCTTTGGCCGTCTCGTTCAATTCGAGACCTGGCTCTTTGCTGCAGCTCGGGAACTGTCGTCGTGTTCGTCGCGCAACCGGAAGCGGCTGTGGCAACGGACCGATCAAAGAGCTGGGAGATTCTGCCCTACGTTTGATCACAGGGAACTCGTTTTGCTTTCTCACCGCAGCGGGCTCGCCCAGAGATGTAACCGGCCTTCAACAAGCCGGCCTCTGGGACCGACCGTGTGCTAAGGAGAGCTGTTTGACGCAAGATTC
>OUMF01000024.1_pt1 | contig 45303 bp, 20 predicted proteins | sample 1690971 | NCBI WGS metagenome assembly OUMF01 (sample SAMEA3914864, study PRJEB12502) | metagenome | biome: forest; material: soil | place: USA | collected 2012-03-12 | depth 0.3 m | reverse complement strand
CCCCCGCCGCCACCACTGCCACCTCCGCCTCCACAACTCCCATATGCGCCGAAGATCGTATATTGGGCGCCCCCCTGATAGTGCTGTCCATTGGCGCAAACGTAATCGTAATCGACCCCGATGTGGTTGGTCTCGCTAACGCAATCCCCCGAGTCGCCAATTGAGGCAAACACCTGGCGTTCGTCGGAATCAAAGACGCCAGCGCCCTTGTTCCAGGGCGCCAGGAATCCCGGATCGCTCACGGCGATGGAACTGCCCTTGCCGCTGCCCAGGCTTGCGGTATTGCCGCAGCTGCCTCCGAAATTCGCGCGCGCCGTCATGCGATAGGAAACCTGCACGATTTCTCCAGCGCCGACGCTCGTGGGAATGCCTCCGAGCACCTCCGTCGTAAACAAGGCGTCGCTCGGAGGAATCGGAACATTGAGGTGATCAGCGCGAATCAGGCCATAGTTGGTGATCGTGAATACACCGTTGAAGACATCTCCTTTGCACATCCGGGGCAGGTTGACTCCGGGCGGGCTCACGACGACTACGGGGGTGGGCACATCGGTCTGGAACGTGGCGTTGAGAACGATGTTATAGCTATCCTGAATCGTGATCGGAACGACCTCCCACTGAATCGTCACCGGATTGTATTGCAACGCGATCTGTTGATTGACAGTGGTCCCGGGCTGAATCAAAAAGCGCCCGATGGCCGTGGTGTGACCGTCGGCATTGATCCGGTATTTGTACGGCCCAGCCGGAAGATTGTTGAAAGCCGCCTCGCCGAAGCTATCGGTCACTGTCGTTTGGGTTACCGAGAAGACCTGCTCACTCTGGATCTGGATGCTGGCATTTTGGACTCCCTGGATGATCGCTCCATTTGTATCGAGCGTTCCGGTAAACGGGTCTTCCACCTTGAAGAGAACGCCGCCCTCGCCCGATGCAGTGACGGCGAGATGGATGTTCACATCCTGACTGCCAAAGTTCGCCCCTTGGGCGCGAAGGATAAAAAAGTAGTCGTTCTGCGGGATCGCTTCAGCGGGTTGGAAGACGACACCCACGGGCAGCGACCCGCCCACGGCCAAATCCGTTGCGCCAGAGAGATTGAGACTCGCCCAAGCCGGCGCTACTGAACCGTCCTTGTTGAGGAGGACGAAATGGACCGCCTCCGCGGTAACGAGACCGGTATTCCCGAAGGTAACCGTCTGAGTCGTGCTGCTGCCGGGGTTGACGCCGGCATCGATGAAGGATGGACTGCTGGTGAGCAGCGGGGTGGCCTGACCGAGCTGAAAATCCAGAGTGATCTTTTGCCAACCGGGCGCGGGGTTTTCGTCGCTCGCAACGCGCAAAATAATGGTCCCCTGCTGGGGCGCATCGGCCCCGCCGGTGATGCGGGCGCTCAGTTGCACGGATTGATTCTGCCCAACCTCAGCCAACGGCGGATCCACATCGACGGTGATGCCAGGAACGAAGGCCGCGCCGTACTGGTCCTCTGCCAGGTATTGCAATTGGAGTTGCTTCACCGTGACCCCGTCTCCGGTGCTAGCCGTGACATTGATTGCCTGCGGGTAGTTCCGGGCGGCCAGGACCGAGCCCTGAGTAGGATTCACGAATACTCGGCGGATGACGAAAGTCTTTTGGACCGTTCGATCCATGAGATCCGGATGCACGGCCCAGACGTTATAGACACCACCGCCTTCCGCCGATAGGATCGCGAAAGTGTAGGAGAAAGCGCCCGCGCCATCCGTCGTCACTTCTGCGCTCCGGTCGAAGCCATCCTTCGAAACGTGGACCAGAAGCTTGGCATTCGGAACGAGCTGGTGATCCGCTCGGGCTCGGGCTTCGCCGGAGATGACGACTGGCTGGTCGCCATTCGAGGCCGCGGGAGTCACCGCGGTCACCTCGCCGGTATAACTCGTCTGCGCAGCGCTTACGCTGCGACTGGTTTGAATCCCGTCCAACTCCACCTGGTCGGGCTGCCCCTGATGATAATAGATCGCATCGATAGCGAGCCGTACGGTCAGGCTGGCCGGCGCGCTGGATGGAACCGAGACGGAGGTCGGAGCAGAAGTGAAGGACGCGCCCGCCGGCAATCGAAGCACCGAGTTTCCACTGGGAAGCGTAACAATCTGCGCGCCGGTGGCCGCCAGAATCGGTTGGCTCGCGAGTGTATTTCCGTCCTGATCCAGCAAAGTAAAGCGCACTTCGGGCGAGGGTTGTCCGCCATTGGCGGCAGCCGTAGTGATTTCGATTTCCTCGGTGGAAGTATTGGTAATGCTGAATTGGACCGTGCCGTGGCCTCCAAGCAAGAAGTCTCCGGGAATGACATCGATCTGGAGTTGGCCGTCGCCCAAATTCACTTGCCCATTGCGCACGATCGACGCCTGCTCCCCGCTATTTGGCTCGATCGCCAGGTTCGTATTGATGGCGGCGGCGGCGCCGGTCAGATTTGCATACCCGCCGACAATCACGGGAACGACCATGCTCTGACCCGCGTCGACAGAGAATATCGCCGATTCCTGGAGTCGTCCGCCCAAAAGCACGAGAAGCTGCGCCTGACTTACCGGGGCGCCGGAGTCGTTCCTGACTGTATAATTCAGCCGATTCATCACGCCCCGCTTGACAATCGCGGCGGGATCGAGCGTGGCGGTGACGCGAGGCAGTGTCAGGCTGCGCCCGAGACTCTCGACGGCATTGTTATCCACCGTTACCACCGTATAAATGCGATCCACGGCTGGACTGTAGCCATTATCCGTAAAGCTGGTCGCAGTGAGCAAGCCCCGCGTATTCAACTTCGTCTGCTGGCTTGGATTGCCCTGATAGATATCGTACCCGGCGATGTTCCCCGAGACCTGCGACCACGCAACGTGAGGTGGGTCTGAATCGACCTGACTCACCGCGAGCGTTTGCACGGGCAACAATTGAATGTCCTGATAAACCTTATTCGAAGGCGCCGATTCGTTGCCAGACGCGTCCACCACTGTCACGTAATAAAATGGACGCAAAGGGTTGGGCGCCGGGTCGACGCCGGAAAGCTGCTGAACGCCTGCGCCCACGACCTGTACATCGGCCCCGCTCACGGAGGCTTGATAGAGTGAGTAAGTAACGACTTCCGTCACCGTGCTGGAAGCAGCCCAGGTGGCTTGTACTCCTTGAGGCACGACCTGGAGCTGGAGGTTCGACGGAGGCGCAGGCGGAGTGCGATCGGACGCGGCCGCGGCTATATTGCTCTGTGTCCCAGTAGAGACCTGCCCATTCTCCTGCCGTATCGCCGCGACCGTGTAATCGTAGGTCTGGTCCAGGACTGGCAGATCCGTATAGCTGGAAAGATTCCCGCTCACGGCCAGAGGTAGGAAGTCGCCGGCGCCAGAAATCCGACGATAGATCTGGTAATCGACGGCTCCATTGACCGCGCCCCAGCTGAGATCAATTCTGCCGGCTGGCCGTGATTTGGCCGAGAGATTCAAGGGAGCGTTCAATCCAGGCAGGTTGCCTTGGTACACCTGGAACTGACTTTGAGGTGCGATTACCGTGCCAATATTGTCCAGATCGTCGGACGCCGAGCATGTCAGCTGGAGACTTTCTGGGGTCTGTCCGGCATTCGAAGGAAGCTGCAGTGAAATCAGCCAAGTCAGATTGTCTGGCCCCATGGCGACATTGGTCACCAGCGCGGGAGCTGGCTGCGAGCTCGATAGACTATAGAAAAACTGCGGGATGGTCCCCGCCTTCACCGGCTCGCTCGAGGTCGCGGTAAAAGTGACGGTGACTGGCGATGCCGAATTGTTTTGGATCGAACGACTGGGCTGGACGTTCAAACCGATCACTTGCGGACCAGAAGTGTCGATCAGCAGATTGCCACCGCCCGTCAGCGTAGTCCCACGGTTGCCTGCCAGGTCGCGCATCGAGATCGTCGCAAGCGCTGTTCCCGAGGGCACGGCGCTCGTAATGGCGAACGACCCGGCGTATTGCTGGTCCGTCACTTTCTGCAGGTTGACGATTATAGGAGCTCCTCCCGGCGGGGTGAGGCCGAAGAATGGCGCCGACACCAAGGGCTCGCTGGTCGAGATGGTGACATTCACGACGCCGATTCCGTAGCGGCCTTTCAGCGGATCGAATTTCCCCTCGGGCGTGTACTGCACCGTCGCAGCCGGCGCAGTCTTGTCTGAAGCGGCGGAAACCAGCGACGACGCGGTTCCTTCCGTGTTCGCAAAGTTCACCGCAGCAACCCGGTAGTAGTAAAGCCCTTCAGCGGCGACAGCATCGTTGAAGACCGTTCCGGCAAAGGGCACGGACGTCACTTTTGTGGCCTGAGTAACATCGGTGAAACTGGAGGCAGACCGGTAGACGTTGTATCCGGCGATGGAGCCAGATGGCGGAGACCACGCCAATTGGATCACTCCATCGGCCACGCTCGAAGCACTGAGACCAAGCGGAGCGGACGGCACACTTGCATCGACGGTTACGTTCACCGAAGCTCGCTCCCCTTCGCCGGCGCGATTGCGGGAAGCCGCCTGAATCGTGTTGACGCCGCTTTGCAGGGACAATGCTCCGCTGAATCTGCCATTGGCATCCACAGACAGGGTGGGAGCGACCAGTTGCCCACCCAGATAGATAGACACGCTCGATCCGGAAGCCACCGTCCCGGCGACCAAAGTGGCCGCCTTGCTCAGGACCACTGCATTCGTCGGCGCGGTGATGATCGGCGCGGCCGGCGAAGCCAGGCGGAGATTGAATGTCCGTGACGCGACGGTCAAGTTGCTCCAGGAATCGTAAGCCTTGACTGTGACCGTGTAGAGACCGTCGGCCAAGGTCGACTCCGCGTCCCAAGTGGCCGAGTATCCTTGCTGGGAGCTATCCGTGCCGATCAGCGCATCGGCCGAACTTCCGGGTGCACGCACATAGAATTCGACCCGCGCGACCCCGGCTGGGTCGGTGGCGGCGACGTGAATCGAGCCGGATTGAGTGACCGTCATTCCATCTGTGAAAGCGGAGCCGCGGAACTGCCACCCCGTGATCACCGGTCCATCCAATGGGTGCGTGGAAACGACGGCCAGGGAAGCGGTATTGTTGGTGGTCGCCGTGCCGCCCGGGTTGTACTCGAAAATGCTGCCGGCAGAATTTGCAGTTACGCTTACCTGTAGATTGCCCACCCCGTCCGCGCCATTTGGCAAAAGTAAGTCAAAGCTTCGCGCGGCGTCGCTGCCTGCCGGGATGGCTCCATTTCCCGCCAGGTTGTAAGGCAAGTTGGTGTCGGCCAGCGTGTGCCCGGTAGTCTGATTGATGACCTTGAGATGGTCGGCAAAGGATCCGGCAACGGCGCCAGTTCCTGCGTTGCTGTCATTCCACCGGATCGTCAAATTGCTCCCGGAAATAGGAGGCGCCGGCGACACGGCAAGAGCAGTCACCTGAAGATCGGGGTAGGATGCGATCGCCGACGATACATTGATCGTGGTTGTATTGTTGGCCTCCGCATCGTAGGTCGTGGCGTACTCGGGAACGAGGAAGGTGGAATCGACCGTAACGGACACCTGCAAGTTCCCTGCCCCTGGCGGTCCATCCGGCAAGTGAAAGCTGAGCTGACGGGCGCGCGATCCACCTCCGTTAATGGACCCGGCGCTATTCTGATCGTAAAATACGGCTTGGTTCAGCAATACGGCGCCAGTGGTCGTATTTTGAACCGTGACTTGATCGTAAAACGAGGACGTGGTCGCGGTGTCCCCGCTGTTGCCATCAATCCAGCTGATCGCGAGGTTTGCGCCCGATACGATACCCGCAGAGGGAGACACGGCCAGACTGCCCGCCGTCAAATCCACGAGCTGCGGCGTTGAAATTGTGAGCGTCAGGGTGGCCGTTCCGCTTCCGCCGGCATTTGTTGCGCGGATGGTAACGACAGAAGTTCCACTGGCGATGGGCGTGCCACTGATGAGACCGGTGCTCGGATTCACGCTCAATCCTGCAGGCAGTCCGGTCGCGCCATAACTCGTCGGGCTGTTCGTCCCCTTGATGTTATAGCTGAATGCGATCCCGGTGATGGCCGTGGCGGATGTCGAGGAGGTGATCGTCGGAGGCGGCGGCGGCAGATTCAGCGTGAGCACGGCGTTTCCGCCCCCGCCTGTATTGGTCGCGGTGATGCCAACGTTGAAGCTTCCAGATACGGTGGGTGTCCCGCTGATGAGACCAGTCGCGGAATTTAAGCTCAGGCCAGAGGGCAAGCCGGTCGCGCCATAACTTGAGGGGCTGTTCGTGGCGGTTATCTGGTAGCTCAAGGCGACCCCCTGGGCTCCAAGGACAACGAGCGGGCTGGTGATGGCGGGCGGGGGCGGCAGAACGGTCAGCGCCAGGGTTGCGATGCCCGTGCCGCCAGCATTGCTCGCGGCGATGGCTATATTAAAACTGCCAGTGGCCGCAGGGACCCCGCTGATGAGACCGCTCGCCGCGCTAAAGCTCAGTCCGGTCGGCAATCCGGTAGCGCCATACGAGGAGGGACTATTGGTCGCCGTGATCTGGTAACTGAACGCCGCTCCATTGGCCACCATAGCCGTCGTCGGTGAAGTGATGGTGGGAGGAGTAATGCTCGTGGTGGGCTGAGCGGTCTGGAAAGTGCAATCGGCGCCCGTAGTCGTTCCGTAGGCGCTGGAGGCTATCGCCCGGAAGTGGTACACGGCGCCGGGCGCGAGGGAGATGACATTGGTGGAGACAAGGAGCGCCGAGGACCCGGAGCCAATGTTCTGGCTCGCCGTTTGCTGCCCGTACGTGTCATCGATGCCCCACTCGAAATAAACGGTGGCCGACGCATTTGCCGGATTCACCTCTGCAGTGAGAAGCGCCGAAGTCTGCGTGATGTCGACGGCCAGATTCGCTCCGATCGCCGGCGCCGTATGCTCGATGCCCACATTCACCGGCATCACTGGGGTTCGCCGCCTCGATACTCCGCCCGGCTCCAGCGTGTCGGCCACCCGTGGGGAATAACCACGCCTGAGCTCTTGGGCAAAGGTGAACCCGTCGCCATCCGAATCGCTATCCGCTCCGAAATCGAGTGAACCGTAGTAGTAAATCTTCGTCCAGTCCGTGATACCGTCGCCTACACTGTCGAGGGTTGGATCTATGAAGTGAGCCGTCGCCGTCGACGGAACATCCAGGGTAAAACTGAAGACTGGCAAGGCAATCCCCGACGCATCCTGCTGCCGCACGCCATTCAGGTCCCACCAGCAGAACAGGTAATTGGCATAGGAGGTCTGATTCGGCACGGTGAGCACCGTGCCGGCTGGCAAATACTGCGTCTGGCCGAAGATCGTGGCCGGATCGCTGGCCAGGGTGTAAGGCAGCCGCCCGGTATTATCCACCGTCACGACTGGGGAGCGCCGCCGACTGACCCCGCCCATGGTCAGCTCGTTGAAGACCAACTCCGAATAGCCGCGCAGATGATCCATCGCGATGGAGAATCCATCGCCACTTGGATTCGAATTCAGATCGTACTGGAGCGACTCGTAGAGAAACCACTCCATCCAGTCGGGAATGCCATCCGCATCTGAATCCAAACTCTCCGGGAGGTAGCGCGCCACCACCGTGGTATCCGCGGTGATGGTAATCGGAATCGGCTGATACTGTGTAGAGCGATCGAAACGGGTCCCGTTCACCAGCCAGCCGCTGAAGCGATAGCCGGCATAAGATTCGGGTGGGGTGATCAGGTTGACCGTGCTGCCTTTTGGCACGACCTGTATCTGGGAGAAAATACCTACGGGACTACTGACCTGCCGAAGGACTGCATAGGCTCCGCTGTTCTGAACCGTCGTGACCAACGGTGAGCGCCGGCGGCTGATTCCGCCATAAAAATAGCCCGGATCGCCTACCCCGACCGCTACGTTGATAACGTCTGCGCGGCGGCGACTAATGCCGCCCGGCGCAAAGTCGTCGGCCACCACCGGGCTCGTTCCTCGCGCATATTCCGTCGCATTGATGAAGGCGTCCCCATCCGGATTGTCCCCTGCGCCTGGCGAGATACTTCCGAAATAGCGCAACTCCCACCAGTCCGGCAATCCATCGCCGTCACTATCCTGGGTTTCCAGGATGTAATTTGCGACGGCATTTACCGGGCCAGAGACGGAAAAGGAGGCAGGATTTGCCGCAGCTCCGGAGGGGTCGGTGCTCCGTACGCCATTGATGGTCCAGTAGCCGAATCGGTAGGCTCCATATGGGTCTGGAGCTGTAAGAGTGGCGCCTGTGGCGCCGAGCGACAGGGAGGTGGTTTGATCGAAGAAACCGGTGGGTTGGGACGTCTGCGCAACCTGCACACCCTGGGCGTGAGCCGACCTGGCGAGCCCAAGGAAGACGACCAGGGCCAGCCACCGAAGAGAGCCTTGCAGGCTGAAAGGTAAAGGTCTGTGCATCGCGTATGCGCAGTGTGGGGTTACGGGAGGTCCCGGCGGAATCAGGGTGCCGAGATGATTGCGAGGGTGTCGCCTGCGCCGGCTGCGACGGCGGTCACGTGTAACCCCACTTGAAGCGGCGTGCTGTGGTTGCTGTTCGTGCCGTCTGCGAGCTGGCCATGGTTGTTGAACCCCATCGCCCACAGCGTTCCATCCGTCTTTACGAACAAGCTGTGATCATCGCCGCCCGCGATTAGCGCAACGTTTGCAGCCACCTGCACGGCGGCGCTTCGGCTAGTGGACGTTCCATCACCGAGCTGGCCATACCCATTGTACCCCATCGCCCACAACATTCCATCCGTGGTCACGAAGAGCGTATGATAACCATCGCTGCCGGCGGCTACCTGCGAGACGCCTGTCGCGACTTGTTCCGGCGTGTTGACGTTATTAGTAAATGCGCCATCGCCGAGTTCGCCGTTGGAGTTGTGCCCCATGCCCCAAAGCGTTCCGTCCGTTTTAATGAATAAGCTGTGATAAGCGCCGGCCGCAACCCGAGTCGCGCCCGCTGCCACTTGTACGGGTGTAAGTCTCGAAGTCGTAGTGCCATCTCCAAGCCCGCCATAACCATTGTACCCCATCGCCCACAGGGAGCCATCGGCCTTTATGAAGAAGCTGTGATAGGCGCCTGCCGCAATTCCAATCACCCCAACGGCCACCTGAACCGGCGTGGCGCGGTTTGTCGAAGTGCCATCCCCAATTTCGCCATCGGAGTTATTCCCCATGGCCCAGAGGGAGCCGTCCGTTTTTACAAATAGACTGTGATTGCCGCCCGCGGCTACTTGTGTTACACTCGTTGCGATTTGCTCGGGTGTGCTAGCCGTTGTAGTAGTGCCATCACCGAGCTGGCCACAGTTATTGAGCCCCATCGCCCATAGCGTTCCGTCATTCTTCAAAAATAGGCTATGGTAGTCGCCCGCCGCAACCTTTACCGCGCCGGCCGACATTAATGATGTCGTCGCCTCCCCATAGCCGTTATAACCCCACGCCTGGAGATAGCTGGCCGTCGCGGCCGCAACCTTGACAACAGAATTGCCGTTCACGGAGACAAATCCATAATTTCCTGCCAGCGCTTGAGCAATTTCTTGGTTCGCAATGGGCCGGACGCCCATCTTTTCATAGAGGTAAAGGCGTCCCGCCGTAGTCGTAGAAACACCACTGGCGAGCGTTTGACCGGCGTAAATCCCGGTCGTCCCGGTGACACTCCCATTCGCGAGGGAGATGTCCGGCTGCCGAGTGCCGAGGAAGTAATACCAGAGATCCAATAGTTGCGCATCGGGAATTGGCGCCGCGCTGATTTGGACGGCAGGATTTGAACCGGAGGCAGGAACCGTAATCCAGTGGACACCCAGGAAATTTCGGCTGTCTTTCGCCTGGATTTCAATTTGAACCTGGGCGAAATCGACTGTCCAGTCGGCGGCCATGTTCCAGGCAAGATGGCGCGATGTGCCGGTGGGCTGATTCGCGCCGATGTTGGCGCCCGTTCCTTCCGTAAAAGTGCTCATCACCACCACGTCGTTCAAGGTATTGTTGCCGTCTTTGAAGGCGAGCGCGCCCGTGGTCACAGTCGCGCTATCGGCATCCGTAACCCTGTAGTCGATATCCATCAAGGAAACGCCTGCGCGCTGGACAGCGCTGAGGACGACCGGTTGCGGAATCGCAGGCGGCAGCAATGAGTTTTGAACGCTGGAGTACTCCCGTTCGTAGAGTTTGATGAACGTCTGATTATTGCTGATGGCGTAGATATCGCCCCTACTATTCATGGCTAGCCCCAAGTAAGCGCCGATATCGAAATTTGGACCGAAAGAGGCGATGCCGGTGAATGCAGAGTCTAAGATCGACAACGAGCTGCTATAGGGGGTGACTACGGCGAGGAGACCATCCGGCGAGAATACGAACCCATAATACGAATAGTAAGGGCTTCCTGACCGGTGATACGTGCCATCCGCGGCAAAGACGCTGAGATAATATCCGCCCACAGGTCCAACGTAGATCTCGCCGTTTGGCGCACAAGCGATCATATATGGACACCCCGCCGGAAATTGACCAGGGAGATTACCCGTCTGTCCCCACGCGGAAATGAAAGCGCCAGTCGACGTAAAGACCTGAACCCGAGAGTTGCCGGGATCGCAAACGTAGACCTGGCTATCCTTGTCGACGGCGATCATCTGGAAACTATAGCCCGGCTGTACCGTGAATTGGCCATTTCCGGAGCCTGGACCACCCCAGCTTCGCAAAAACGCTCCGTTTTGGTCGAAAACACTGACCAAGGCATTCCCGCTATCAAATACGTAGACATTCCCGGTGGGATCGCACGCGATGCCCAGGATATAAGTGAAATCCGCGGCGAAACGCCGGACGTAGACCCCGCCCGCGGTGAACTGAATCACCTTCGTGGGGTTGCCTTGATTCACTTCGCCAGCATATACGCCGCCCGAGCCTGCCGCGATCGACCGGAAAGCATTGTGGTCAGGATCCGCAAACTGCAGACCATCGTATCTCCAGTTGTCCTGGGGCATCTGTTGCGAATGGGCCGTAATGGCGCAGCACCCGAGGGCCAAGGCCACGAAAAGGCGGGCGAGGAGGGTTGTAGGCGGGCGGAGAATCATGGCTGTTTGGGTGATTGCTTTACGGATTCAGGAAAAGGGAAAAGTGGAATGCGCGGAATTTACGGAATGGTTAATCTTCGAGAGGTCCCCGGCGCACTTGGAAAGCTTGGTTCAAGGCTCGGTCACGGTCTGGCGGATGAACAACTGAGTGTTATTTCCGATCGGCACGCTGAAGACGTGCTGTGCGCCACTGCCGCTATCGGGAATCGCATGCCAGTCGCTGGGCTGGAGCGTCACGCTCCACTCCGCTCCATAGGTAATCCCACTCACTCCATCGGGTTGGGTGAAGCTGAGGACATAATTTCCGCCGGTCGACATCGGTCGCGGGACGGAGTTTGCCCGCGGTTTGGTCGGGTCCAGACCGAAGGCGAACTTTACGAGATTGGGCACGCCATCATGCGCAAAATCAACCGCATCCGCCGCATCGCCTGCGTTCAATGCAGTGCCGAAATAGGTTTGCCGCCACAGCTCGAGTGGCGACAACCCGACGAGCAGCGAGGCCGCGCCCGCGGTAATCGGATCCTTGCCATGAACCGAATCGAAACTCACGCTGACCATCGGATCGAATGAAACAAAGGCGCCCGCCAGGGGAACGACCCAGTTCGCGCCACCGTGCAGGGGCGCGGATTGACGCGTGAATTCGCCATAGGCCATGCCCGCTGCCGGTGTGGTGGTAGCATAGCTTCCGGCGCTTACCGTTGGAAACCAGCGGATGCCCAGTTTATCACCGGGTTGCAAACCGGAGCCGACCTCAAAAGTAAACTGGCGGGTGAATGTACCGGGAGTCCCCGCGCCATCGGCCAAATCGAAAGCGGCGGCGGAAGTCCAGCCATCCGCGTTGGGAAAGGCTTCGGCGAGAACGGTGTCATCACCCCCCACCCAGGCGCCTGCAGGAATGGGATCGAAGACCCCGTTTGGACCGAGGCAGACCAACTGAAAGAGACAGGTCGTGGCGGCCTTAGTGCCGTAAGCGTCCAGCACGTCACCGAGGTTGACGGTGATGGTCACGGTGCCGGCGTGCGCCAGCCCCGAAAGGCAGAGGAACAACAAACCTGCTAGGGTTTGGCGTGGCGACCGTGCGTTCATTTTGAGACAACAGAAAATGACCACATCCTCCACGCGGGAATCCGAAGGCAAGCCAACAAATATAAATGGGAGATTTTCACTTGAAGCGCGGTTTGAAGGTGTGCGGCGGCGTGCTAGTCGCCACTGAATTGGGTCCAATCGACCCCGGGATTCGCCGCCGCTTTCCGCAGGATATAAGCCTTTCCTGGCTGCAATAGAACACTGGAGCCCACGGCGTTCTGGCTTCCAAACTGCCGCCATCCGAGAGTATCCAGATAGAAGAAAGACATTTCCGAAGTGAGATTGTAGCCGGGGCCCTCGCCGAACGAGAGAAGCTGATCGCCGGGCGACATGGGATCGCTCGAGCTCCGGACAACACTCGATGCGGGATCATCCAAATTGTGAAGTCCGGAAAGATCCAAGGTGACCGGCTCGGGAAACATCCAGCTCACATAGGCATCGTTCCCGGAAACGCCATCCCCGCCGGACACGTAGATGCCTTGGAAAGCCGGCAACACGTAGCCCACCACAGGGACATGCAAGGCATTGGGGTCGCGGCGACGGATAATGAGCGGCTCGCCTGGCTGAAAGGGCGCGTAAGCCTGGTCGGCAACCGCGTCGCCGGTGGCGCGCCACCCTACTCCGGTCATGTACGACAACTCGGTCGCTGGCGCCTTATCCTGGCCGACACGCTCACTGTCGAATAACAATATAGAATCCGAAGGAATGAGCAGATTTGGCTTGGGATCGAGCGCCACCGTGGAATCCGTGCTGCCGAACACTTGCGCCACCGTCCACAAAGAGCGGATCCGAATCACGTCATCTACGGCAACGGCGCCCAACGGGTGCGCCGTGAGATCGTCTCCCTTGGTGTCGAGGACGAGCGTATCGCGGGAATTGTCGATGATCTGGTAGCGAACTCCCCGCAAAGCGCCTGAGCCGAATTCCGCAAAATAAGTCAGATCCTGAACTCCGCTCGCGACCCGAAAGGCGCCGGGAGTCCACTGTTGGCTTTGCGATACGATTTGGCTCGAGCCGACCGAAGCGATCCTGGCCATGGATGAGGTCTTCTGGCCCAAGGGGATGGAGACCGGACTATCTGATGCGCCTTGCGCAGTGACTTGAAAATAGCCAGCGGGCGGTGTGTAAGAAGTGGAGTCCGCCCGCGCCATGCAGCAGGCAATCGCTAGGATCGAAAGGGAGTGGTAAATGCAGCGCATGGCTTTCAGCGTTTGCCTTTTTGACCAGGACAACTCGTACAACCGGCGTCGTTGCGCACAACGACGCCACCCGCGGTCGTGGAGGAGGCGGACGATTGTCCCGCGAGCGCGTATTGACCACGATGAAGCGAAGATTTCCACTGATCTACAGCGGTGTAATAAGCTCTGCCGCCGCCGCCCAGGTAGAAGACCGGCAAGAGCTGCGGCTTGGGCAGGTTTTTCTCTACGGTCTCGTAGCCTTCACCTTGGGGTGAAACATAGAGCACTTTCGAAGGCGGCGCATGCGACCGGCTCGCCTTATGGATTTCTTCGGTCATCCGCTTGCTGAAATCGTCGCCGAGCGAAACCCGGATGGAGCCGGGGATTTGCGGCTTCGCCGAGGGTTCGGAACTCAACTCGAGAATCAACCAACCGTCCTGCGGAGACGACAGAAAATCGAGAGGATCGACCATCGCCGATTGCGTGGCGTCCCGATCCGCCCCAGACACCGGCAGACCTGCCAAAACCCAGTTCCGAATGCCCCCCGGCAACACTTGAATCGAGCGAAACCCGAGTTGCCGCAGTTCGAGCGCCTCCCGCACGAGAAGAGTGTCGTCGATCCCCGAGCCCAGCAGAACGACGCGCTTGTCTTTGAGCGCCTGCATCCCTTTCAACGACCAAAGCGGCGCATTTACAGACCCCTGGACATGGATGGAATTGTACCGGGCTTGCGATCGAATGTCGAAGATCATCAAAGACTTGTCCTCCAGCAGCTTAGCAAGACTGGAGCCAGCCAGGAAAACCGTGTCGTTCCCGGGATCCGATTCCGGCTGGTTCGCCGTGAGTTCCGGTGAAACCTCTCCCGAGCAATGATAGGTTAGTAGCGAGTCCTTTGGCCGGCCGGTATCCACCAGCAAATCAATCTCAGCGCGACCGCTGCGGACCGGCGAAAACTCGACCGCGATGACGCCGTCGCCTCCTGGGGGGATTGTTCTGCTGAGTCCCGCCACCCGCAACGTAGAACATGCCGCGCAAGCTTGCTTGATCGTGAGGGCAACCGAATCGGGGTTGTGGACCAGGACCTCGCGCCGCACCGTATCGCCAGCACGCACGGAGCCGAGGTCGCAGACATCACTCGTCACCGGGATGGGCTCCGCAGCGGCTTTTGCTAACAAGATCCCGAGGCATGCGACAATGCCAAGGGCAGCGAGACGCGCTCCACACAGAAAAGGTTTGCGAGCCGCCGCCTCCGATCGAAGTGAAAGGCATCGTCCTAAATACGCCAGGGGTGTTTGCTTTTGGCCCACGGCCCAGTCCTTAGCGGATTCGCCATGGAACAGCCAAGGCTAATTTTTTCAAAAGTGAAATTTCCGACCTCAATGCGCCAGCAGGTCACAAACAGGCGCCAGAGCAGGTTCGGGACCGGCGATAGCTACGGTAAAAAACAGAGAAATTATAACGCGGCGGTAACTTCTCCATAACCAATCGCGAACATCAGAGGAGTACGTTTCCCAAAAACCTCCTCTCTATGATCCCCCAACCCTCCGGCAAATCCCCTGAAAAATCTTCCTTCGCAATGTCCAGACTCGGCGACTCTCAGGTTCGTCCCTCCCGGCGCGCCTTCACCCTCATCGAACTGATCGTCGTCATCGCCATCCTCGCCGTGTTCATCGGCTTGATGCTGCCGGCCTTCTCCTCCGCGAAACGACGCGCCGTTTCCAAAAGCATTGACGCCTCGTCCAGCGTGAGTGCTGTCCAGCCGCCCGAGGCTCGCGCCGCAGCCCCGGAGGCCACCCCGCCCCGCCCCTTGGCCACCGTGAAAAGCTTCTCCGCCACCGTCGCTCTCGAGCCGACATTGAGCGTCGGCACCGCGGATCCCGAATCGATCTACACCGCGCATCTCAAAGCCCGCTTCCAGGCCTTCAATTCCGGCCCCGCCGGACCCTGTGAAGTGCTCCTCCCTCTGCCACCCCAGATCATCTCCCTCGCCGACCTCGACATCGCCGTCGACGGCCAGCCCAGCGCATCCGTGGAAATTCGCGGGGACAAGCTCGCCTGGTTTGGGACGCTGCCCGCTGAACCCGTGCCCATGACGATCGGCTACTCTGCGGTCGGCAAAGGTCTCTACAAATTGCAAACCCCGCCCGCGGGAATCCTGGAGACCTTTCATATCGACCTCACCGCGGTCGGCTCCGACGTGCGCATGCTCGAGCTCTCCCTGCAACCGACCAAGTACGGACGCGAAAATGGGCAGACCGTTTACACCTGGGACTACACCCGCCTGCTTTTCGGCCGCCCCATCGCCCTCGACGTGCTCGGCGTCGCCCCCATCGATCGGCTCGGCGAATTGAGCTGGCTCGGCCCGTGCAGCGTGATCGTCTTCGGCCTCTTCCTGGGCCTCCTCGGCCGCGCCTTTCCCAATTGCGATTTCGACCGCTGGATGCTCCTGCTCCTCCTCGGCGCCTTCACCGGCGCTTATCCCCTCATGTATTTCGCGCAGGAATTCATGCCGCTCAATGCGGCGATCATCGGCTCGGCAGCCATCGCCCTGGCCATCATCGCCGTCCGAGCCGCTACGGTCATGGGCTTGCGTCTCGCGATCTTCGGCGCCGTCTTGCCGGCGATGGCCATACTCGCTGTCACGCTCGTTGCCGCGATCCATCCCCGCCTCCAGGGGGTACTTATCACCCTCACCGCCTTCACGGCATTCGTCGCGGCCATGGCCCTCATCCCGCGTAAATCACCCACGCCGGCTCTCGCGCCGTCGACTCCTTACTAAAACTCTGGCGGTTCCCAATTTGCCTAGAGCAGCTCGTATTTTCCGGGGTCAAAAGCGCCCGCGCCCCAATGCATTGGGGTTAAGGCGCTCACCTCGGTAGAAGCCTCTCGCCACTACTTCCAGCTTCCAAAACCCGAGACGCCTCAGCATGAGCATCTCCATGCGCCGCGTGTCCTTCTGAAACGTGCCGCCAGATCGTAGCTTCGGCATCGAAACACATATCTTCGCCGACAACAACTGCATTCTGCGATCCCGCGACATTCGTCGCTGTCGTCGCTGCGGCAAAAATAACTATCCGCGGGAATAGACGACCCCCCCCATGTCACCACGGTACTCCGGGCATTCAGCAACCGAAACGCATATCGTTTCAGCAACTTTCACTTCGGGAAATGCCGCAATCAGTTCTGCGCACGTTAACTCACAATCTTCCCGATCATCATCGCACGGCTCGCTCTGCAAACAGTAAACGACCCTTAATCTCCCGTCATGGCGATCAAATGTGACAACAACAGACACCACACCGCCACTAACATTCCGCTTAACTATGAATGCAGCAGACTTTATGAATTCAGTTTCATTCATAACATCAGTATTGGTTCGGATTCGCGGGGACGATGTGCGCCCCTTTCTTACCGAACATAACTGAACCAAATCGCGTCTGGCCAACCAATGTGCCATTACTCCAATACTCGCCGATCGGCGTACCAAAATCCACCACTACCTGCCCCTGTTTTGGCGAGCGCAAAATAGTAAACTTCCCTTCCAGCAACCCTTGCAGAAGCTCCTGCGGACTCGCAGTCAAAACACTTCGACCGTCGACTACCGGAGGAATGTGGGCGGCTTGGCGCGCACTAACGGTAGTCGAAATACCGAGATCTTTAGCGGTCAATTTCACCGCAGCAGTGACAGGCGCGGGCGCCACTGGCGCCGATGCATTTGCGGGAAGAGGGGATGATGTTGGTTTACACCGAGTGCGCGCCAAAAACTGTCCAATTTTACCGAAGCCGTAGCCCAATGCTGCCCCCCCAATCTGTCCGCCAGCCTGCGCCACCAGCATATCAGCCATGCCGGAACTGGAGTACGTTGGGTCGCCGGGCGCAGGAGCGTTGGCGATGTCCGGCGTAGCGGCCAACAATGCAATAATGCCGATTGCAAACCATATAAAATCGCCATTCGGGTCTACGAACGAAGTTGGGTTGTTACCTGCATACCGGAAGAGATTCAAACCACCCTCCTCCTCGATTGGATCCCGGCTAATCCATCGCCCGAGGTTGGGATCATAAACTCGCAGCGGGGCGAAAAGATAGCCGCTCGCCCCGTGGACATAATAGCCAGTAAAGCTAAAATCGGCATCGTAGTTGTTCGCGTGTGGTCCGGAAACGGTCCGCTGTCCATACGGATCGTAATCATAATGGGCGTCAACTGCACCGTTGACGATCAAATCGCGGATCGAGCCGAGGTGATCGAAACCGTAGAGGAACTGTATCGATCCCACGATGACACCTTGCGGAAGAAATTGCTTGGTGACGTTCCAATTCCCATCACATTCTTCGACTCTTTCCATCCCCATCCAAACGAAGCGCTTTTCGCTGGTCTGAACGCCGTTCTGCGTTTCCACGATGTGCACCAAACGACCTAAGCCATCGTACTCGAAGGAACTCGTGTTCGCGTCTATGTCGAGCCGCACCAGTCGAGTTTCTCCATCCCAGTACGGAGTAATCGAAGCGTCGCTTGCGGGCCACGCGCCGGCCATGGCTCCAACCCAGTCGTCGAAATAATAATACGAAGACTGGCCGTCCCCCACAGCCACGGAATAGTTATTCGTGGCCGTGTGCGCCGTTCCGCCGGTATCGGTCACCGTGGCCGAGATGCTAAACTGATTCGTGGCCGACGCCGTGACGTCGGCGTAGCCGGAGAAATTATTTACCGCGTCGAGCGTCGCCGGCGCGCCATTGATCGTCACCTTTGCTGGTTTATCGAGCGTCCCCCAGACCAGCATCGAACTTCCGCCGTTCCCGTAGATGAAATTGGCTCCACCGTCGCTAGTTTTCTGATAGGTGAACTGCGTGGGACTCGCTCCGATTTGCTCCAGCGTTCGATTCCACGCATTGTCGTAAGCATACCCGTACTGCTGGCTGCTCGATGAAGCCCGCGTAAGCTGATTGATCGAATCGTATCCATAGGTCCAATTGACGGCAGCGGCAGATTGAATCTGCGCCTGCTGCGAGAGCAGATTGCCCTCCGGATCAAAGTTGAGCGCAAAACTCGACGTCGTCCCTCCGCCGGCGATCGGAATCGTGTTCGCAACCTGCGACAATCGGAATCCCTGATTGTTCGCAGTATAGCTCAAATTCAACCACGGGTATGCCGTCGCGGTCGAGGACGCCGCGTAGGTAGTGCTCTGAGGAAGGCCTCCATACGTGGCGAAGCTTGCCGCGAACACGCCAAGAGGATTCGATTCTTGAGACCTCCGGCCGAAGCCGTCCCATTGGAAGGACCTCGTGATGTTGCCGACGGATGAGTTCGCGATTCGGCCCAATACGTCATAAGTATACTGTTTCAGATCTACATTGCCCAAATTTGCGTTGTTCCTGGGCCCGGACTCCGTCAGAACCTGCCCGGCCCCTGTGTTTGTATTCGCCAAGCTCGACGGCCAGCTTGGCGCCTGGTTCGCAAACGGGTAATAGCTGTATATTGTCTGCCCAAAGCCGTCAGTGTAGGATGTGAGCCGTTTAAAGTTGCCATCGTAGCAGAATGAAACGTCCGGAGTCGAATTGAGACAATTCGAATGCCAGATGTGGAGCATGCTGTCGTCTGCCGCATATTGAAACGTCTCCGTCTGACCATTTCTGTCCGAGCGCGTTTGAATCCGGCTCGAGTTTGGTTCGTAGGAGAATGTGTCGCCGCCCCCACTTGGGAAAGTTTTGAACGTCAATCGACCCTCCAAATCGTAGGTGAAACTCGTGTAGTTACCAGCGGGGTCCACGATGCTCTCCAAAGATCCACAGCCGCACCAGTTGAATACGGTCATCTGCCCCAGCGGATTCATGATCGCCGTGGGCCGGCGCAGATTGTCGTAAAGCGTCTGCGTCCACCTGCCGTTTCGATCCTGACCCCATTCCGGATCCAGCCGATTGAACTCGATTTTTTCGTGGGTGTTGTCGGGATATTTGACGTCAACAAGCCGATCCAGGTTATCGTAAGTGAAGTCCACCTCGTAACTTGTCCCGTCTGTATGAATCTGCGTCGAGGAGGCCACGCGCCCGAACGGGTCGGGGGCAAACGTCGCGACAGTTACCTGGGTCGAGCCGCTCGGTTGGACAGAGACGCCGGTCAAAAATCCGACAATGGAAGGGCTGTAAGTATACCTGGTGATGTCGCCCTTCGCATTCGTGATCTGAGAAACTTGGCCCGTAGAAGTATAAAGCAGTGTCGTCTGATGTCCGGAAGCGTCGGTGATCGTTTGCGGGAGATGAGTCGAAGTGTAGTTTGAATATGAAACCAGCACATCCTGGGTGACGGCATTCGTGACAGCGGCAACATCGATGTTGTTCGCATTGTAATATGTCGTGTATTGCCGGCCGATGGGGTCCGTGACGGAGCTGATGTTTCCAATTGCATTGTATCCGTATTGCCAGAATTTCGCCTGCGTGGCGCTGGTCCCGTTTTGGTTGGTCAGGTCCACCAGGCGCGCGACGATGCTGGGAAAATTGAAGAGCCCATCATCGAGGGTCGGCCCCGAGCCGGGCAGACTGGAGGCGTCCGTTTGCCCTGGGTAATTGTACCACACCCGACTCTCCAACGGCGCCTTCTCGCTCTCCAGCACTCCCACCGAAGAGACAAAATCCGCGCTGTGCAGCCAGTGGAAAATGTGCGCGCTATTGTAATCGAGCGGCGCCATCTCGCAGGCTCTTTTGCTCCAATAAAAGCTGTTGCGAAGATTGAGGGTTTGCCCCGTCGGAAACCCTGGCGAGGATTGATTGCGAACCTTCAGCGGAGCCAATGGAAAGGCGGTCTCGTTGGCGGGAATTCCGGGGGTGTCGTCTCGATATTCGAGATACTCGGTCTCGCCATTCGGGTCCGTCGCAGAAATCGCCCGGGCTATATCTCCATCCGTCGGATTGTAAGTTTGATTTTGGTCCGGCGCTCCGGTCAAAACGGCGGTCGAAAACGATGTCGTCCCGTAAGGCGTCGTCATCGAATTGATGAAATCCGCGCCGGGCGTGTAGGTGAAGCTGGACGTCATGCCGATGGCGTCAGTGATGCTCGTGATTTCTCCGTTGGCTTGGGTGATCGAAGCGCCTCGAGACCCGCCGCCAGCAGTGGTAAACGTGAAACATTTGCTTGGTGCGCTCACAAGCTCGAGTGAATTCGAGTTCGTGTAGTTGAAAGTGAGAGTATCGCCAAACCCGTCCGTGACGCTGGCGATCCGGAGCTGGGTATTGCCATTCACTATCGCATAGTTGATATTTAGCGAGTTACCCTGTGGATCCGAGATTTGCGTGAGAAAGAACCGGCGGCTAAAGTTGGATTCGTTGACCGCCTGACCGAATTTCTCCGTGGAACCATCTGCGTATTGCAAGACATATTGCGGGACGAATCCCGCGACCGAGTATTGCAGGGTCGCACCGCTCGACTGCTGAGGAGCCGAGACGAAGGCCCCGCCGGTTATCTGCGTAAATCCGGTATAAGTACCCGCTCCACCCCCGATCGGGCAGACAATGGCCTCCGAACTTGCCCCGACCGCGCCGTCGTCCACCACCCATGAGACCCAGTTGACATTCCATTTGGACCATTGCGGGCCCCAATAAGCAGAAGTCGGCTGTGTTGCTTCTCGCTGGTTGTAGGTCAGTGTTATAGGCATGGACGGCCCGACAGACGGATTGTAATAAACAGGCTTATCCGTAATGTTCAAGCTGGCAAGCATTGCGTGGAAGCTGTAAACAGGCATCCCTCCGCAAGAGCCCGCGGACTGAGCGAAAACGTCCGTCGCCATCGTGGCAAAGGGATCGCTCGAATTCACCTGACCACATCCCCAAACTGTCTCAGCCCCAGTCTTCGAGACGGACTTCCATCCTTTCGGAAGCTTACCGGCAGGCACAAGAAAGTAGCCGCTCGCCTCCGCGTCGAGCACCTCCGCACGGATCCACATGCGCCTTTTGAATGTGGCGTCTTCGACTAGGTAGCGGTCGCCCTCCTTACGCAGGAGCGCGGCGAAATGGCCTACCTTCCAGTGCATCACCGCCGGAGTTAGAATCGGCGCGTTGGGATTTCGGAAGGCGGCTTGCATCGATAGGCCGGTCTGGTCTGCGAGCGAGGCAACAAAAGCCAACGACGTTCCTTTGGGCGTCGAAGGTGCGCCGGTGATCTCCGGCTTTCCGGCCAGCTTCGGATCCTTGGCACGCAAAATCCTATCCACGGCCAGCGGACCACACCGGAAAGCAACTTCGGGATGTCTCTTCATCATTCCAAGGCCTTGGCGCGCGCCAGCCACGAGTTCTGTGGCCGCGCCAACGAGGGGACGACCTTTGGTTTCCTCGAACAACTGCTCGAGCCGATTGCTCCGCCCGATTCGCGCGTGCATCGCGCAGAGATGGCCCAGGACGCTGTCCACCAGCGGTTTTACCGCCTCATCGTCGCTGCGCTTTCCGAGTTCCCATGCTTTCTCGTACGCGTCGAGGGATCGAGACAGGAAGCCTCCTTCAAAGTAGATCGCGCCGAGATTTGCCAAGACGGAGATACTCCAGGGCGACGTCGGGTTCGCTTTGGCATATTTTTCGAGCGGCCCGAAATCCTGCGGGTTTCTCTCGAACTGGGCCAATGCCTCCGCCAGTCGTTGATTGTCTTCCGGCTTCGCCGCGCCGCCGATCTGCCAAAATGGCTCGGGCATCCGGGCGGATGCGATCGCTCGCAATGCGGCGTTTTCGCCGCCGGCAGCAAGCGTCGTTTGAATTGGATTGGGCGAGAGCAGTTCGACGGCGCGGCCGCAAGTGATGGATGCTGCCAACAGGACAGCGAGGATGAGATTGCGCATGGCGGTATAAATTGAAAAAAGGTGGGGCTGGCTACGGGATCGGGGTCGCGCCCGCGGGACCAACCAGCGTAATGACTGGAGCCGTGGAAGAAGGCGGGATCGTCGGCTGTGTGACGTCTGGCGGAACCCCCGTAAATGGGGACGGCGCCGACGGCGATGTACTGAGTCCCAGCATGATGTCCTGCTTTTCCGTAAGTCCGTCGCCATTCGGAGAGAATGGAGCGTACAAAGTCGGATCCAGGCCCAATATCTCCTTCTCGATGTCCGGAAAGCCGTCGCCGGTGCTATCTTTGTAATGGAAATTGACGAGCACGGGCTTCCAGCCCGACGTCGAGCCAGAAAAATAGCTATCTCGAGTGCTTGCGTCGCCAAGCTGGCCGTTGGAGTTCGATCCCCAGCTCCAATAGAGCGTCTCTTGCGGGTTACCAGGATTCTGGTTTACCGCCAGCATGTGACCGCCGCCCACAGTGACGCTCGAAGCTACCCAGGAGATACCGGCGAGAAAATTCGTCGAGCCAGTCGCCGGCGGCGGGTGATAGGTCAATTGGGTCGGGAACGCGACGGGAACCAAATTTGGATCGTACAAGCCGCCAACGAATAAGTTTCCCGATCCATCGATCGCAGCGAAACCGGCCGGACTCGCGGCAATGCCCACGAGCGAATTCGAACTCAAAATGCGCGGCGTGGAGATGCCAAACATTCCTTTCAAAAATCCCGTAAACCAAACGTGACCGGAGGCATCGAGCGCTATGGTGTAACCATTGCCCGCGCCGATGGCCACGATGTCGCTCAGCGCGCCTACCCGCTGTAGCCCCAACTGATTGGTAGACGAACCGATCCCGAGTTGCCCGCACTCGTTCCCGCCAGAGGCCCAAACAGTCCCATCATTTGCGAGAATGACGGTGTGATCGGCCCCAAGCGCTACAGCGGTTGCGTTCTGAAAACCTGGAATGGTCCTTGGAAGATCGTCCCAACCGGCGCCATCCACCAGGACTGCCGTGGCTGCGGCGCCGGAGCCGCCCCCACCGCCAGAGAAGGAGATCGTGGGCGCGGAGGTGTATCCGTGCCCGCCAGAGGAAATGGTGATCCCGACGACCGCACTGATGATCGGCGCCGTAGCCGCCGCGCCCGAGCCGCCTCCGCCGCTGAATGAGACCGTGGGCGCCGATGTGTAACCGCTCCCCGCGGAGGTAAGGTTGATCGACGCCACCACATTACTGATCGTCACCGTCATTGCCGCGCCAGAGCCGCCTCCGCCGCTGAAGGAGACCATGGGCGCGGACGTGTATCCGCTCCCCACGGAGCTAAAGTTGACACCCACGACCTCCTTGGCGATCGTTACAGTCATCGCCGCGCCCGAACCGCCCCCCCCAACGAATGAGACCGTCGGCGCAGACGTGTATCCGCTCCCCACGGAGCTAAAGTTAACATTCCCGACTACGTTGGTGATTGTCACTGTCATCGCCGCGCCCCCATTACCGCCCCCCCCAGTGAATACTGCCGTGGGCGCGGACGTGTATCCGCTCCCGAAGGAGGTAAAGTTGACCTGCGTGACCTGACCACTGATAACCGTTGCGTAAGCGGCCAGACCCGTGCCCCCTCCGCCACTGAATGAAATCGTGGGCGCAGACAAGTAACCGCTCCCGCTGGCCGTAATGATGCCTCCTGTGATCACACTCGTGAGCGTCGCGACGGCCGCCGCACCTGAACCTCCTCCGCCACCGCTGAATGAAACCGTGGGCGCGGACGTATATCCGCTTCCATTGGCGGTTAGCGTGGCTGAATTGATCACACCAGAAACCGTGGCAACGGCCGCCGCACCCGAACCGCCTCCGCCACTGAAGGCGACCGTGGGCGCAGACGTATATCCACTCCCACCGGAGGTGAGGGTGGACCCATGGATCACTCCAGTAAGCGTCGCGACAGCCGTCGCTCCCGAGCCTCCTCCCCCAGAGAGCGAGACCGTGGGCGCGGAAGTGTATCCGCTTCCGTTGTTGGCAAGGGTGATCCCGGCAACCTGACCGTATATCGTCGCGCTGGCTGCCGCACCCGTGCCTCCCCCGCCACTGAAAATGACGTTAGGCGCAGCGGTATAGCCATTTCCGCCCGCCGTCACTATTGCGTTGGCCACGGCAGTTACATTCTGCGGCCGGCTCGTGTCCGGCATCGGCCCGAACTGGCCTAATCCAAGCTGACCAACCGTGTTGTCTCCCCACGTTTTGACTGTGGCAGAGGAGGTGACGGCGGCAGCGAAGGATTTTCCCGCGGGCGCGCCCAAAGACGTTCCCGCCGCGAGGATGTTGGCGCCGTCGGTTCCAGAATCCGCCGAAGGATCGAGCCCAAAAACGTCTGATGCGAGCGCGTTGAAGTCGTTGTAGGTAATGCCTCCGGTGACTGGAGTGCGAAAGAAAGTTCCGCCGAGACCCGCATCGTTCTGACCTACGAAAAGGAGAGCGTTGCTGTAACTTCCAGCACCGATAGTCGCCGGCCCTTCCAGGAGGCTATAATTATTCCCTAGGACAACCGAATTGAAGTTGTACCAATTCGGAGAAAATCCAATCGGTTGAACCTTCGGCGCGAGGATCTGAGGAGAGTGAACCTCCATGTAACTGCCGCTCTCGGGTCCCGTATATACAAGGTAGAGGGTATGGGAGCCGCTTACCCCGGAGAGGCTGCAGCTCACCGTCTGCCAGGCAGCGTTGTTGTTCGCGGGAAGGTTCTGCCAGCCGCCGGTATAGGGAACTGCGCACACGCCAACAGGCGCGCTCCAATAGTTGTCCAGGCATACCGCAATGTTCCCGCCCAAACCAAAGCTGGCGACCCGTGCATAAAAGGTAGTCACCCCGGTAAGATTCACTCCCGTATAAGCCGTCCAGGAGCCATGCGAAATGCCGGTCACGTCCTGGCCGCCTTCGCTGCACGGTTCCAGGGCAATCCGGGACGACGACGCTGAGGAATAGGCCGCGGCGCTGGATTGGCTCCCACCCGCCGAGAAGGCAAACCATTCGAGATTGAACAAGGGAGCAGCAGAATTCCCCGTCGCCACGAACGTCTCGCCCAACTGCCCGCTCTCGTTCGCACCCCATGCGTAAGCGACCGTGCTCTGACCATCGATCGGATTTGGACGAACCGCGAAGCTGTGTCGGCCCCCGGCGTAAGCCTTTGCTGCGAATCCAGCCTCGTGAAAGTAGACCGCTCCCACACTACTGACCGCCGCTTTGACGGCCTGCACCATGCCGGAGGGCGCCGGGAGTCGATAGCTCACACTCGCGGTGCCGTCGGCCGCCGTATTCACGATGACCGGCGCGGTTCCGCCATTGATCCAACCAGCGCCAATGGCCAGCGAAAACGTGACGGGCACGTTCGGGAGCGGCTGTCTGCCCGTGGTCAACAACTTGACGGTGAGAGACGCGGGAAGATTTCCGTTCACGTCTCCATACTGATCGTCTCCTGAAACAACCTGGAGGCTGGAACTGTTATCGCCGTCGGGGACGAGCGGATTCGTACGATACTCGTACTCTTGCGCGTTCGTCAGCCCATCGTAATCCGGATCGCCGGATGCGGTTTGCCCCAGCGCGCCAAAATACTTGTAAGCCCACCAATCCGGAATCCCGCGATTGTCACGGTCAAAAAGTTCCATGACCTCCGAGCTGCCGAGCGCATCGCCAAGCATGCGAACGTCATCCAGCAGGCCTTTGAAGTGTGCACTCGTCGTGGAATCATAGCCGACGAAATTCACAGGCGGGATTGTCTGGGCGACGAACGTCGCTTGAGTGTTCACCGGAAGTCCGTCGAGGTAGATCTGGGCGCCAAACGTATTTCCCGAGAGTGGAGTAATGATAAACCCGACCAAGTGGGGATTGCCGTCGGTCAATGCGCCTGTACAGTCGGTTGCCGGATTGACGGTGATGGTTGTCGAGCCGCTCGTGCCGATCAAATACAGCCCGCGACTGGTTCCCGCCTGCAGCCCGAACCGAAGAGAGTTCGGGATCGTAAAAATCGGCGACGTCGGCAGTTCAGAACTCGAGAGGTTCAAAGTGGGGTCGGGCAAGATCCAGGCGAAGAACGATTGCACGGTCGAAAGCGCTCCGCACGTCATGTACGTGGTTGCGCCGTCGAATTGGACGGCGTTTCCTTCGGGGCAGATCTTCAATGGATCCGCGGCAGAATTCAGTGTACTGAAGCTTTGGACGCGAGAATAATTACCGGTGAGCGTCGCCCCAAGTCCGCCGCCCGGGGCCGAATCGATCACCGTCGTTCCGCTGCTTTCGTCGAAGCGCCAGAAGCCCAACAGTTGATGGGAAGTCGTCGCCAAGGCGGTAATCGGCACAGCCGGAGCTGAACTCGCCGCCACATTGGTCGTCTGGTTATTCGCGTTAGGCTCCAAGCAATATGCTTGGGCAATTCCATTCGAATCCGTATTGACTGTCACCGAAGGACTTGCGGCCAGCGTCCCGTCGCCTGCGGCCGAAAGTTGCGCGCCGCCTGCACTTGCCGTGAAAGTCACCGGGGCGCCAACCACGGGAGCCCCCGTACTGACCACCGTAACCTTCACCTTCAACGGAGGGGAATATAAACCAGGAACGCCGAAAGTGGAGGCCACCACTGAATTCAAAACGACCGGGACCGTATAAAAATTCAAGGGATTGTAGCCCAACAGAAAGTCCTGGAAGTCCGTGAATCCATTCGCATTCGGCGTATTGACTCCGCCTGAAGGATTGAGTGTGTCGAAGAATTCGATCGCCCACCGGTCATCGATGCCGTCCCCGTTCGTGTCGAGATTCGCGCGATAGAGGGCCACATTATTAATCGACGCTCCTGCAACATCGATAACGTTATTCACAATGAGGTCGCCGGCAGCCGGGGCCGAGGTGGTGTTTACAGAGGAGGCCAAGGCAGAGACACAGGAAAGGGTTCCAGAGGCGTTCGTCTTGGAATAGGTGACCGTAGTTCCCACCCGAGAAATCCGAAAAACGTCACCTGGAGAGATCGCGATTCCCGTTAGCGAATAGGTGTGGGCCGACCCGTTCTCATAGATTTGCACCTTTCCGGTCGTGTCTCTTTCGATCGCATAGCTGAGCGCTGGCGCCGATGGGCCAGGAGTCGGGTTGGCCGCGCCCAAGCCGGCGAAAATGGTGGTGTTGGCCCCCGTATCGAACGTCCATTGCACGAAGCCGTCCCCATCAAGAACGTCGGTGCTGACCGCATTGGCGTTCAGCGCCATCGCCGTCCCGCTGGTTTTGGACAGCGTACTTCCGGCCGGCGCGCTGGCTGCCGAGGACGGAGCCGGCGGATAACTGATCGTAGTTTTGAGATTCTCCCGCCACTGCACGTCTTCGGGAACCCCATAGTATTCACAATTGACGGCCGAGGCCAGGGCCGCGTTGAGGCTGCAGTTGACGAAGAGCGCTGCGGTGTTCGTGATCGTGTGCGAATAGACGACGAGCCCGTTCTGACAAAACTCGATGGTGGGAGAAGCTCCGCCAAAACGGTGTATGTCGAAGATATCACCTGGCGCATAAGTCCAGGACGAGTTCGTGTACGTCACGCCGTCTGCCAGGATACTGTACCCGTTGCCGGAACTCGCGGTTAGCACGGCATATTGGAAAGAATTGGCGCTATTGTATTTGCCGGCTCCGAGGCCCACCTCTACGGCCGCGTTCGTGTATCCGAACCCGAATCTTACGAAGCCGTCGGCCACGATTGCCTTCGCACTTGTTGCCCCCGAGAGAGAGGGCGCCGCATTCCACGCCAAACTGCTGCGCGCGCCATTATAATTCACCGCCAAAGTGCCAGAACTTCCTCCAGTCCATTGAACTTTTTCCACGAAAGTCGGCGCTGCATATTGGCAGTTGCTGAAATTCATCGTCGGGCCGCCGCCCGCCGTAACCGCCACCGCCTGCGCTTGGAACGGGGTGGGAGATGTATAAATTAGCAGGTCATTTTTGTAATAGGTCACTGCGCTCGCGTTTCGTTCCACCCGAAAAATGTCATTGACGGTATAAGTGGTCGTCGCCGGGGGCGTTCCGGCTGAACCCGGGACGGTGTTGTCACGCACATAGACTTGGCCCGTCGGTGTTCCAGACGTGGACGTATCAAAGCCATAGTAGTTGCCGGAATACGGATCCACGAGACCAATGTATCCCTTCAGGGCGGTCTGCCCGAACTCGAACTGCAGGGCACAATCTCCAATCATCACCTTCGAACTGGTGGCTTTGGCCGACGCCGTGCCACTCACGGTCGAACCGGATTCCGGCGCCGTGTATGTAGCCGTGGCCCCAGACACATCCCAGCGCACGTCCTCGACCAGAGTCGGCCGGAAATATTGGCAATTTGTGACGGTGGCTCCGTGCGTATAGATGCACGCCGCAGCCAACAGGCTTCCGAGGCTCTTAACCGTCGACTGGTAGATGAGCGCGCCGTCCAGATAGTACGTAATCGTGCTGCCCGAGCGCTGGATCGCGAAGACGCTCGAAGGGCTGTAGTAGGAGGCGCCACTGGAGGTGAATTTAACCGTGCTGCCCTCGTAAATCTGGATCTGTCCGGCCGTCGTCGTGTGGATCGCATAATTGAACGCCGTATAGGTTTGCGTCGGATCGCTCAGGGCAAGCCCGACCATCACGCTGGCGTTCGTCTGCCCGAAGGAAAATTCCAGGTAGCCATCGCCACGGATGCGCCGACTGCTGACGGCGTTGGCATTCCAAGCGCTGGTCGCGGCTAAAGGCTTCGTCAAGGTGCTTCCGGTCGTGTTCGGATAGGAGGCTTGCGTGTTGACTAGGCTAGCCGGCTGCCAGGCAACCATCTGCACAGGATCAAGCGAAGACGGCGCAGCCACGGCTGCGCTGAAGGCCAGAAAAGGCAACGCAGATGCGATTGCACTGAGAACTGCGCCAAGCGCGGTGCACCTGCCATGAGACCAACAGAAACTCGTGTTCATTTTGAAATCAAACCTGGGTGAGAAAAACGGGTTTCCATAAAGTTTTGCAACCCCCAATTTTAAAAACCGAAAAAAATTTATAAAAACCGAAAAAAACGAGGGCGCGCTACGAAATATTGACATCATGTCAAGTCAAACTTAATTGTTGTACTTTGTACGCCTCCGTGAAGGGGAGGAACGCACGCGCCGTGCCTGACCACCTGCTTTGCCTTCCACAAGCAAGCCGATTACGGCGCTGCGCTTCTCAAAATCCGGAGAAATGTAACGCGACGGTAACTTTCGCATAACGATTCGCGAACATCGGTGGAGTACGTTTCCAAAAAGCGCCTCTCTCTAGGGACCCCTGCTCTCCAAAATTTTCCGGCCACGGCGTCCAGACTCGGCGCAAACCAAAAACGGAAAAATCCCTGCCGCGCCTTCACCCTCATCGAATCGATCGTCGTTAACGTGATTCTCGCCGTGTTCATAGGCTTGATGCTGCCGGCCTTTTCGTCTGCAAAACGACGCGCCGTTTCGAGAAGCATTGAGGTTTCGTCCAGCGCGAGCTTCGCCCAGCCGCCCGAGGCTCCCGCCGCAGCCCCGGAAGCCACCCCGCCCCGCCCCTTGGCCACCGTGAAAAGCTTCTCCGCCACCGCCGCTCGAGCCGACCTTGAGCGTCGGCGCCGCAGATCCGGAATCAATCTACACCGCGCATCTCAAAGCCCGCTTTCAGGCCTTCAATTCCGGCCCCGCCGGACTTTGTGAAGTGCTTCTCCCGCTGCCGCCCCAAGATCGTTTCCCTCGCCGACCTCGACATCGCCGTCGATGGCCAGCCCAGCGCCTCTGTGGAAATTCGCGGGGACAAGCTCGCCTGGTTTGGGACGCTGCCCGCTGAACCCGTGCCCATGACCATCGGCTACTCTGCAGTCGACAAAGGCCTCTACAAATTGCAAACCCCGCCCGCCGGCATTCTCGACACCTTCCACATCGACCTCACCGCGGTCGGCTCCGACGTGCGCATGCTCGAATTTTCCCTGCAACCGACCAAGTACGGACGCGAAAACGGGCAGAGTGTTTACACTTGGTACGACACCCGTCTGCTCCTCGGCCCGCCCATCGCCCTCGACGTGCCGGGTGCATCCGCTAATCGATCGGCTCGGCGAATTGAGCCGGCTCGGCCCCGTGTAGCGTAATCGCCTTCGGCCTAGTCCTGGGCCTCCTCAGCCGAGTCTTCCCCAATTGTGATTTCGACCGCTGGCTGCTCCTGCTCCTCTTTGGCGCCTTCACCGGCGCCTATCCTTTCATGTATCTCGCGCAGGAATTCATGCCGCTCGATGCGACGATCATCGGCTCGGCAGCCGTCGCCCTGGCCATCATTGCCGTCCGGGCCGCTACGATCATGGGCCTGAGTCTCGCGATCTTCGGCGCCGTCCTGCCGGCGACGGCCATCTTCGCCGTCACGCTCGTTGCTGCCATCCATCCCCGCTTCCAGGGTGTCCTCATCACCCTCACCGTCTTTTCGGCTTTCGTCGCCGCCATGGCCCTCATCCCTCGCAAAGCGTCAGCGCCGTCGATCGCGGCAAGCGTCGCTCAGGCCTGAATTGGCAAACTCAGCCGTTACTTGCGCAGAGGACTCCTCCGTGCTCAACCGTTCATCCCAGTTCTGTCTCCTAACAGTCGTATGCTCCGTATGACATATCGGCTATCTCAACTAACCGCATTGTCGTACTCTCGACCTATTCCTCGGTATAAGGCGGGGATTGCTGGACGATGAGCATGATCGTCTCACCTGTTTCCAATAGTTCGGATTTAAATCCGCCTTTTTCGAGAAGCTCTTGCCCGATCCACGCGAATTACTTCGACCGATACAGAAGAAAGTGCCGAACGCCTTTAACCACAGATGCTTGCTTGACTTTAGCTTTCAACCTCGCCGCCTGAATTAAGGCCTCCGACTTTCGAGGCGTCCAACCTTGCTCAAGACAATAAACCAAAACCTGATCAGTCCAAATACTCCTAATTGGCAAATCAAGTTACTCATTCGTTAATCTCCCAACCATCCACTCTCTTTCACCATCCCAAAGCGACCAATGCTCTACTTTTCCTGCTAAATTGAAAATTCCGGTGCGAAACAATTGGAATTTCTGTGAAGCAACGGGGAGTTCGGCGTAACCAACCGCGGAAAAGATCTTCCGTCGAACCGATGCTCCGACGATAAAAAAAGTACAGTATAACTCTTTTTGGTCTGCAATCGACTGAAACTCTTTGGGGCGTTCCGCAAAAAAGCCCGGCAGAACCCGTATAAGCTCTCCCAAATCAGGGTGTTTATGACTAAATTGGACATACGTCCAATCCATTCTTCGTCGGAACCTCAACGATGTCACCTATTTTGAGTTTCGGCATAATTCAGAACCCCGGAAATTTGATACTATACAGCAAATCTTGACCACGAAATATTTGGTTGACAATTCCGGATCTCTCGTCGGAGAAACGCAGTTTTTTTTTCAAAAAAACAGTCTTACCCGACAGGAAGTTTCGAATAATTTGAGAACCGAGGCGCAAAATCATGGCCCAGCAGTTCCGCCACGACAATCCGGCATCAATCTGGGAACTGGACCAGAGCCGTACCACCCGGCACGTGATCCTGAATCCCCTCCCTCCTCTCGTTCTCGGAGCCCAATCGGCTACTCTTCAGTGGACAAAGGTCTCTACGAATTGCAAACTCCGCCTGCCGGCATTTTGGAAACCTTTCATATCGACCTCACCGGGGTCGGCTCCGACGTGCGCATCCCTCACAAATCGTCAGCGCCCTCGATCGTGGTAAACGTCGCTCAGGCCTGAAATGACCGAATTCCTAGGCGGCCTCGAAAGAAGCCGCCAGGAATTAGGACTTTCACCGAACTCCGAATCAATCTTAGTTCGTCGACATCTGCACGCGCGTAAAGAGGCCTGTGGCGCTCCCTTGGATCGTAGAAATCGGCGTGGTGGCCTGGATCACCGCCGTTTCGGTCACCCCGTCGCCCGTCGGCGTTGTGCTTATGGTCGAATACGCTTGGCTCGTCCACGCCCCGCCAGTGAGATTCGTGCTCGTCTGCAGGTCGATCGTGATGCCGCGGGTTGCGTAGTCGATGCGCCGCAGGTAGGTGAACCGAATATAGCTCTGGCCGCCCGACTGGAACACGCTCTTTTGCGGCAGCAGCGCAGCAGAATTGCCGGCCGCATTCGGGTTGGCATTCGTCAGATACTTCCAGAGGTTCGAAACGCCATCGCTCCCGACGCTCGTCGTCAGCGCCGGCAGGACGCTATTCTGAGCCGCCCAGTCGAGGAGGTTCTCTTGAGCGACACTATTGGGCACAGCGTTGATTTCGATGCCGTTTATGATGGGCACAGAGGCGGAGCCCGCCGAAAGGGCGACCGTGACCGTTCCTGCAGCGGGATCAGCTACGGCGGCAAAAGTTTCGACGTCGGCGACATTCCGGCCCCCGCAAGTCTTGTAGATGTCATAGTTCGTGAGCACTGTCGTGCCGTTGATCGAGACATTGAAGGTGCGCGCTCCATTGGCCGTGACCGTGGGATCGATTTCCGAAAAGTGCAGACGCACGGAGTAAGTAGCTCCCGGCGTGAGACTTGGGAACGTATAAGTGAAAGCGCCAGCGCGGGCATTTCGATAGACCGTCAAGGGGGCAGGGTTGCTGACGCCGGTCACGTCGATCGAGGAAGCGGTGTTGATGTTCGTGCCGCTCGTCGTATCCGCAGTGAAGGTTTTTCCCAGGGTCGTGGTGATGACATTATTGCTGCCGCCCGAAAGGCTTGGGCTCAACGAGGTCGTAGTATTGCCTGCGCCGCCAGGGCCGCCGCAGCCAACAGCGTAAACGTAAGAGGTCACGCCAAAGACCTGCAGGCGCTCCGTGCCGACAAAGACTTTGCCGCGAGCGACCGAAACCTCGTTGTATTTGCCGCCTTGGTGCAGGGTCGACGGACCGCCGCCCCCCTTTTTGAAAGCGGACTTATAGAGAGGCGTCATGGTCATGGCATCGAGCGCCACCAGATAAGGATGCGTCCCAGGAAGAGATGCCGTCCGGCTGGCATTTTCGTCCATCACCCACGCAATCGAATTTTGATTCCCATTGCTCGAGACGATCGGCGACATGGCGTTTTGAATATTGTCGAGAGTGTCATAATAGTCGCCGGCAGTAACGTTCGAGGTGAGCGAAAGATAGGGCTTCGAGCCATTGGTGAAGGCATTAACCTTCACCCTCGCCACTCCCGGCGGTTTGGAAGTCGTGCCGCCCGCGACGGTTTTGGTTTGGCCGGTGAAGACCATGTAATAATTGTTATCCGGCCCTTGAAAGACGCAGGCGCTAGTCCGGGACTTCGCCGAATTCGTCATTTGGCCGTCTTCGGAATAGGGCCCGAAGACGTTGATGGGGCCGGTCGAGCCACTTGGAGTGGCCCCGGGAGACGGATTGTTTACGTTAATATTGGTGTAATACGGATAGCCGGCCGGATCGACAAAGCCGGTTTCATCGGCATAGGACAGAAAGACTGAATTAACCGCGGACGGGCGGTGGTTGACAAAACTGGCGCCGGAATTCTGAAGTGTGGCGCGGTTCACAAAATACAAATTTCCGTTTTTGGCGCCAAAGACACACGTGTCCGGGTAGCTGCCGGGAAGTGTTGGCAGAAGCACGGGGGTGCTGGCCATATCGACGTCGTTAAAGTCCATCGATTGGTAGTTCCAGGGATTATAAGTGCCCTTGAGCGTGAGGGCAGGCGAGGCGGAGCTGGTCGGGTTGAAGACGAGCAGCGTCATGCCCCAGTAGCCGTCAGCCTGGTCCTTATTGGCCAGGAATGGGTCAGACGGCTTAGGATCGTCGCCGGTCACCACATAGATGTTTCCGGCGGCGTCCACGGATGGGCCGTCTGCCCCCCATATTCCGGCATAGTAAGCGGCTTGAGACGTGGAGCCCTTTGTCGTGGCGAAACAACTGCCGACTCGGGGCGTTCCAGTCGTGATGACCGAGACCAGGAAGCCAGGACCCGTTCCCAGGTCGCTGATCGGGAGATAGAGCACGGAGCCGTCGGGGCTGAGGTTCAGGGCGCCCCGTGTATTATTCTCATTGGGGTCAAAAAATTTGGATTGGCCATTCCTCATCACGGGCTGGACCGCGGGGTCGTTGATCACCACGGGCCAACCAGAGCGCACGGCTCCAGTAGTGATATCGAGGGCAAAAGCCATCAAACCCGGCCCGAAGGTCTGGTTCGAGGAGTTCGTATAGGTGCCCGAAGCGCTCACGTATATCGTATTTGTGGCGAGATCGATGACAGGCGTGTTGAATATTCCTTGAGTGACGCTATTCCAACTGAATGACGTCGACCCGAGAGTCGACTGCCAGAGGACGGTTCCTGGTGGGATGGCCGTCGTACCGGAAACGTAAGCCGCCGCGGCGATGGCATAAACGGTGGAGTTGCCGCTAGCGGCAAAGACCACGCTAAATGTTTTGCCCGAGTATGCCGTGCTGGCGCCCATCGTGACGCTGTCCACGTAGAGCGGCACCGCAAAGACGTCGGCGGAGGAGGAAAACTGCCCGGTATTCCAGATCTCCCCGAAGAAGCCCGCCGTAGGCGTGTTGTAATTGTGGGCGCCCGCCACCGTATTGTTCGTATTGACGTTTGCGGGCGTCAGCAGCGTCTCGTTGGGGTTCCAGCCGGTGCGCTGACTGTCGTAATGGGCCGTCGCGTAATTGACCGCTGCAGGGACCGTCTGGGATTTGAGCTGAACCAAAGCAGGAGCGCTGGCGCCGCTCGCAGGCACAGTCAGGCTCAAGGGCGTCAGGGTAGAGGCCGTGATTGTTCGGCTTTCCACCGACTTTTTCTCGTCCACTTTTCTTTTTTGCGCTCCCTCGCGGAGTTCCGCCGCAGATTCGCGCACACTTTCGGCGCGCGTTTGCACCGGCTTGGACTCCGCCCGTGCGGTCGATGAAAGCAGCGGCAGCACGCTCGCCGTCGCGGTGAGCACGAAAGCAAATCGTGCCATGAAAGGAGATTGAATAGATGGGGGTTCCATGGTCTGAGGTGGAGTTGGGGAGCTTATCGGATAATCGCTTTCGAACTGCTTCCCTAGAGGGAAAGGTGGCAAGTAGGGCTGATAAACGCCCAGACTCTACGGAGATTGATCGCTTGTGCAAACGGAAGGCGCCGCCCGCTCCCTCCTCCTCGACCGCAACGCAACTGCCGCGCCCTGGGGTGTTTGCAGCGTTCCAGTGGGCTCCTTGGCATCGCGGGGAGCGCCTCTTACAACTAGTCGATGCCGTCGACCAGCTCCCACTATTTTTGGCGCCGCTCACCCCAAGCACCTTCACCGCAACCGCTGGGGCGCGAGAAACGATCAGTTCCAGGCAGACCTCCGAGGGCTTCCGAACCTGGAGCGGATCCAAGCGGGTCGAGCCGACCGGCAATTCTACGTCGAGGGATGCGAAGCGACGTGGAAGATCTCGCGTCTGAACCTCGAACTGCCTGCCGACGAAGCCAAACTCGGACACTCCGCCAGCACTCCTTCCATGTAAGCGACTGCAAACTCCATCTCGCGCCTCGACGCCTTGATTTTCAAGCAGGTCAACCAACCCATCCAACGCGTTATCGATTGCCGTGCAAGAGCGCCTCTACCGCATTCAAGCGTCAGTTTAGATTCATTCTGCAAACTAGCGATTGCGCGCCACCCAAAGAACTTGACGAGCGGCGGCATTCGAAGAGAATCGCGCTGCTATGAATGGCCAATATTCGAAGCCGCAGCACCGCTTCATACGCTTCGCGTTCATTGCCGCCGCACTGGCATTTTGCGCGTTTCGCGTGCTCGTCGCGGTCGCCGAATCTGTTCAAGGCAACGGACATATGACCACGGAAAAGCGGAGCCTGGCGCAAGGAGTCCACGAGGCATCCCTTACCGGTCCGTGGGAGCTGGACATTGTTGTCTCCGATGCACCAGAGTCGCTGGAAGTGAAGGGTGAAGATAACATTCTGCCGCATATCAAGACAGAGGCGCAGGACGGTGAACTTCGCGTGTCCTCGAAAGATTCCGTCCAACTTCAAACGACCCAACCGGTCGTGATCACGGCCCATCTGAACAAGCTCGACGCGGTGGTCCTGACGGGCTCCGGGACCGTGAAGGCCACCAGCGCGTCAGGCGCGACGATCCACTCGACGTTGACCGGCTCTGGCAATATCGATCTTCAAGGAGTACATACTCCCTCATTCGAATCCCAGATCAATGGCTCGGGCACGCTGACAGCCAGCGGACGCGCAGAGAAGGCTTCCTTGAGTATAACAGGTTCCGGAGATCTGGAAGCCAAGGCCCTGGAAACCCCCGCCGCTTCCGTACAAATCACCGGCTCGGGAAACGTCCATGTCAATGCGAGACAGTCGCTGGATGCGTCCATTACGGGCAGCGGGAGTGTGATCTACGCTGGCTCGCCTAAAGTGACCAGGCAGATCACTGGGGCCGGCTCGGTAAATTCCGAGTAGAGGCTAAACCGTCAGAACGGGTCACACTCGCGACCCGTCGGCGTTCGGATCAAACTCAACGGCTCTTTTAAATATTGGGGTTCACGGCCCGTTGGCGGGCAGCCAGGTAGCGGTCCATTTCATCCAGGCTGGCGAAGATGGAGACGCCGGGAAGCGCCTCGATGATCTGGAAGACTTCTTTGATCTGCGGCTGCAAGTTGATGAAGCTTGCCTTGCCATTGCGGGCTTTGAGCGGGGTGCGGGTCGCGGCAAAGACGCGCAGCCCGGCGCTGCTGATAAACTTCAAGTCAGCCAGATCGAAGATGAGATCGGAGACCGGTCCGGCAAGCACCGGGGCCAGCTCCCTTTCGAGTTGGGGCGCGGTGGCCGTATCGAGGCTGCCCTTGAGTTTCACCGTGGCCGCGCCTGAGCTTGGGCCGTTGACGAGTTTTTCGATGTGGATTTCGAGTGACATAAGGATGGGTTGGATTTGTATGGTTAAATCTTTTCGGCGCTAAACGCTAAGCTTGGGCGGGATCGATTCGCTTGCTGAGCCGCAGGACGTTTCTTTCCTGTTCGCGTTGATATTGGATCTTATCCATGTAATTGCGAACCAGTTGGATTCCCCAGCCGCCCAACGGATCGCCTTCCTCAGCCTGCGACTTGCCTTCCGGCGCCGCAGTGGGATCAAAGGCCGGGCCGGCATCCTGCAATTCGATGGAAAAAATGCCGCCTGCATATTCGAAAGCGACCTGGAATTGCTTCTCCGCATTACCTTCCAATGCGTGATTGACCACATTGCTGCCGCATTCCTCGAGGGCGAGAGCCAGGCCGAAAATACTTTTCTCCGGCACGCCGTGCGCCTGAGCGAACTCCTGCAGCGTTTCCACGGCGCGCATGACTTCTTCCGGAGTGGCTTGCAAGTCGAGAGTCATTCGCCAGCTCCTTTCCCATTTACCTTCAGCGTCAATATGGCGATGTCGTCCGACTGCGGCGCCACGCCCGCGAAGGCCCGCACTTTGGCCAGCAATCCGCCGCAGATGGCGGTTGCCGATTGGCCGGAAAATTCGCCGGCATCCGCCAGCAGCCGATCGTTGCCGTAGCATTCGCGCTCCGGGTCGAACGCTTCACTCACTCCATCGGTATAGAACACCACGGCATCCCCGGGCTGAAGTGTCAGCTCCATTCGCGCGAACTCCAGGCCGGGCTCAAATCCCAAGGCGGTGCCGAGCTGCTTTAACATCCAGCGCGGCGGACCAGCTTGCGGCAAAATCAATGGGTAACAATGGCCGCCATTGGCCAGCGTGAGACGGCCGGTGGACGGCTCGAAGACGGCGCAGAGAAAGGTGACGAACATGCAGGAGGGATTATCTGCAGAGAGTTCGTCGTTCAGCCTGGCCAGGATTCGCTCGGGCTCCGCAATTTCGCGGGCCAGCAGACGCGCCAGGCTGACGGCGCGCACCATGAACATCGAGGCGGGAATGCCTTTGCCCGAGACGTCCCCGAGAAAGATCACGAGCCGCTCGGGCCCCGAGGCGCACACCCCGTATAGATCGCCGCCGACTTCGCGCGCCGGTTCGAGCACCGCGCCGAATGTTACCTTGTAGGCCTCCTCGAATGGCGTGAAATCGTGCGGCAGCATGCCCATTTGAATTTCGCGGGCCACCCGCAATTCGCTCGCCATCTGTTCCTTCACCGCATCGCTGTAGGCTTTGGCCTTGAGGAGCGACCGCACCCGCGCTTTCACCTCGAGCATCTCAAAGGGCTTCGTGAGATAATCATTCGCGCCAACTTCGAAGCCGCGCGCTTTGTTCTGCACTTCCTCAAGGGAGGAAAGAAACATGATCGGGACTTCGGCGGTCTCGGGCATTTCCCGGAGCCGCCGGCAAACTTCATAGCCATCCATCCCCGGCATCATGATGTCGAGCAAGACCAGATCGAGCGGGGTGCGCGCGGCGATTTGCAAGGCCGTCTCGCCATTCAGGGCAAGACTGAGCTTATGATCCGCTTTCAGGCCTTCCACCAGGATATCGAGGTTGGCCTTGGCGTCGTCCACGATGAGCACGCGGCAATCGGAGAGTTTTTTCATGGGGAGGGAGCGGATTTGAGAGCGTTTTCCAACTGCGTCTGCGCCTCGGAAAAAGAGTAATCCTGCACGAGTTTTTCAAATCCTCCCCACGCGTCACCGCCAAACAATGGACGCAACGCCACCTCGTTCGCGGCGATGAATTCCGCCGCATCGGAGTCGAATTCGGAAAGTAAATGGTTCAATTTCGCAGCGACTTCCCGGGTTTTTTCCGGATTTAACACCGGCGCCGCAGAGGCTTCGGGAGCAATTGCCGGAGCCCCTGAAACAGCCGGCAGATTTGCGCGCAATTGGGCGAGCAGCGGCTCGAGAGCATCCCCAAGCTGCCGGGTAGCTCCTGCCACAGCCACGGCGTCGGAGCCCTCGCGAATCTGCTTTTCCAGCTGACCCGCCGCCGTATGTACGCTCCCGGCGCCGATGTTGCCCCCCACCCCTTTCAACGTATGGGCAAGCCGTTCGGCGAGCGCCCTGTCGCCGTTTGCCATTGCGGATTGAATCTGTTCAATCGCCGATCCTTGTTGCTCCTGGAACTGGCGCAGCAACTTCGCATAGAGCTTCTGATTTCCTCCCACCCGGGCCAAACCTTCCTGGACCTCCAGCCCGGCGATCGCCGGAAAACCGTCGCGCTCTGCCTCCGCTTCGGCGGCCGGAGAAGTGATGGCCGAAGGGCGATTCGCGGGCCGGTAAAACCGGGCCACCGTTTCAAAGAGCAGAGCTGGATCGATCGGCTTTGCAATGTGGTCTTTCATACCTGCCGCCAGGCAACGCTGCCGCTCCTCGATCGTGGCGTGGGCGGTCATCGCGATGATGGGCAAATCCTCAAACCGCGGATTCGCACAAAGTCTTGCAGTGGCTTGAAAGCCGTCCATTTCCGGCATCTGCAGATCCATGAGCACCGCATCAAAAGGCGGCGGCTGAGGACCGTTTTCCAGCATTTCCACGGCTTCGCGCCCATTGTTTGCCAAACGCACGGAAGCGCCGGCGCCCTCGAGCAGTTCCACGGCGATCTGTTGATTGATTTCGTTATCCTCCGTCAGAAGTATGCGCGCACCGAGAAGCGTGGCCGCGTGTTTGTCCCCTTCAACCGCAATTTCCCGGCCTCCTTCCGCAAAGACATTCACCAAGGTATCCACAATCATCGATTTCGTGACCGGCTTGACGAGATAGCCGTCGAGTTCCAATCGCTCCGCTTCCTCCCGCACTTCTTCGCGGCCAAATGCCGTAACGAGCACCACGTGCGGCGGATGTTTCAAGGTTTCGTCGCTTTTAATGTGACGGCTGGTCTGCAAGCCATCCAGCCCCGGCATGCGCCAATCCATGAATACGAGATCGTAAGCCTCGTCCGCATCGCATTGCCGGATCGCGGCGATCGCCTCCTTTCCCGAGGCCACCGAATCCACGTGCGCCACCAGAGTGCTGAGCGGTTCTTCCAAAATCTCGCGGGCGGCGGGATTGTCGTCCACGATGAGCACACGGAGCTCGCCAATTTTTGCCGGGACGATTTTTCCCGCGCCCTGCGCGTTGCCGACTCCGAGCCAGACGGTGAAATAGAAAGTGCTTCCGGCTCCCGCCTCGCTCTCGAGCCAGATGCGTCCGCCCATCAGCTCGACCAGTCGCCGGCAGATCGTGAGTCCAAGCCCCGTGCCGCCATGTTTGCGCGTGGTGGACATATCCGCTTGCGTAAAGGGCTGGAAGAGCTTTGCCGCCTGCTCCTTCGTCATGCCGATGCCGCTGTCGCGCACGGAAAACTTGAGCTGCACCATTTCCCCGGTGCGCTCGAGTTCCTCGATATCGAGTTTGATTTCACCGTTCTCGGTAAACTTTACGGCGTTGTTAACAAAATTCGTGAGAATTTGCCCAAGCCGCAGCGGATCGCCGAGCAAACACTCCGGAATGCCGGGAGCCGTGTGTGCGAGAAATTCGAGTCCCTTCTCGTGCGCTTTTTGCGCCGTGAGCGTGGTCACGGAAGAAATCACTTCATCCAGTTGAAAAGCGGTGGTTTCGAGATCGAGCTTGCCGGCTTCGATCTTCGAGAAGTCGAGGATGTCGTTGATGATGGCCAGCAGCGACGTCCCGGCATTGTGCACTTTGGCCAGATAGTCGCGCTGCTTTGGCGTGAGCTGGGTTTTGAGCGCGAGATGCGACAGGCCGATGATGGCATTCATCGGCGTGCGGATTTCATGACTCATGTTCGCGAGGAACATGGATTTCATTTCGGTGGCCTCTTCCGCCTTGGCGCGCGCCTGTTTCAGCGCATCCTCCTGCGCCTTGCGCTCGGTGATGTCACGCACGGAGACGGCCACCTGCGCCGCCTGATTTTGCCGCGCAGGAAGCGGACTTAGCCCGATCTCGACCGGAAAAAGCGAGCCGTCCTTTCGCACGGCGTGCAACTCACGATTGACGCCCATTTCGCGGGCTTTCGGCGCCCGATGATATTCGTCGCGCAAAGCCGGATGACTCCCGCGAACGGTCTCAGGCACAAGCATCTCCACCGGATGATTGATCAGCTCCGCGCGCGTGTAACCGAAAAGCTTCTCGCATCGCACGTTTGCCAGTTGGATCGCGCCGCCGGCGTCTACGACTATCAAACCATCCGGGGCAAGCTCCAGCACGCTGCGGAAATACTGTTCTGTCTCGCCAAGCTGCTCGAGGAGTTCAACCGTTCGCAGGTTGCGCCGCAAGACTTCGAAACTCATCGCCGAAATCGGCAGCAATTCATTCAGCAGCCCTCTCTCCTTTTCCTGGAAAGCGTGAAACGTCGCGACCTCGATCACCCCGAGCAGCTCGCCGTTCGAGACCAGCGGCCAGGCGGCGGCCTGAATTGGCATCGCGGCTCCCAATCCGGACGCAATCCGCAAGTAAGCTGGCGGTAGATCGGCCAGCGCCACTTCCTTCTGCTCTCTCGCGCATTGGCCGACCAAGCCCTCGCCCAGGCGAAAAGTCGCCGCCGAATTGGCATCCTCCGCCAGTCCGTAGGCAGCGCTGCGCCGAAGCGTGCCGGATTTCTCCTCGAAGACGTAGAATCCCCCCACGCCTCCGCCCAGCTTTGGCAGCAGTCCGGAGAGAAACCGGTCTCCAAACTCCGGAAGCGAGGCCGCGCCTTGCAGTTCGGCGGTGACCGCCGAGACGGTGGATTTCACCCAGCGCTGCTGATCCATCGCCGCCGCCCCCTGCTTGAGGACATCGATCGATCTCGCCAGCGCGCCCGTCTCGTCTGGCGCTTCGGTGAGCGGCACTTTCTTGGCGTATTCTCCGGCGGCGATCGTCTTGACCGATTTTTCCAGCGCGCGGATGGGTTGGACGATCCGCCGAAACGTTACAATCCCGAGGGCAGCCGTGAGGGCCAACGCAGAAAAATTGGCGAGCAGGACATTGAAGCGCGATTGCTCGATGGCCGAAACGACGTCGGCTCCTGCCTCCCGCGCCTGGTCCTCGTTATTCCGGATCCATTCGCTCGAGACCTTGCTCAACCGGGCGCCCTGCTCACTGAGCGGACCGTTGAGCAGCGTGACCGCTTCTTCGCGCCGGTTTGTATCGGCCAGCAGCATGACTTGCTGGGCGCCGTCGACCCAGTAGCGCCCGATCGTTTGGTACTCCCCGAGCAAGCGGCGCCCCTGATTGCTCACGACCAGCTTATCCGCATAGAGCTCCAGCAAACGCGTCAGTTCCTTTTCGCCGGCCTCAAAATCGCGCCGGGCATTGCTGCGCTGCTTGTCGTCCACCGCAAGGAGGTCGCTCCGCACGTCTACACGAAGCTCCACGAAGGTACGGGAAAGATTCCCGAGCGTGGCCAGGGCCGCGATGCGCGATTCCGCCACAAATCGGCTGCGCTCCTCGATCTTCTCCAGCTGCAATCGCGTAAACACACTCAGCCCCAACAAGGCCACGATGGGCAGGGCGAGCAGGAGGATCAGGCGTTTCGCGATGGTCATGGAGGGGCCGGTCATGATGCCGACGCCCCGCCTCCCGCCCAATAAGACAATAGTCCTAGAAACCTGGAAATACCGATCAATGCGACTTTTTACTTCTTGCCCGACAAATTTAGAGAATCCTCTTTCATGAAACTTCGCACCCTGGTCTTCGCGTTCATCGTTATCTTCGCCTTTGCCATGTGGGGCGCAATATTGAGATTTGCTGCGACCCACACCACCGGCGCCGGCCGCACGCCTACGATCACTCTCGCCGAAGCGCGAAAGCTCCATACAACCCACTTATCCCAAGTCCTTCGCGATTCTGATCCGGTCGAAAAGCCGGATCGCTCGGACGTGGAACTCGTTCACTATCCAGGACCTTTGGGGCAACTCCCCGGCTACGTCTGCAAACCGGCGCGCGCCGCGACAAAGTCCCCACCGCGACATCCGGCCATTATCTGGCTGGTTGGCGGCCTCGGCAATGGCCTCAGCAGCGGGGCCTGGACGCCCGAGCCGCCGAAGAATGATCAATCGGCTATGGTCTTCTGGGAGGAAGGGGTCTTCACCATGCATCCTTCATTGCGCGGGAGAAATGGAGCCGCCGGCTCACATGAATCGGACTACGGCGAAGTCGACGACATCCTCGCGGCGCGCGCCTATCTGGCCACGCGCGCCGACGTCGACCCGAACCGAATTTATCTGGGCGGTCATAGCACTGGCGGTACGCGAGCTCTCCTCGTTGCGGAATGCAGCCCGGCCTTTCGCGCCGTCTTTGCCTTCGGGCCAGTGGCAGATACCGCGTCTTACGGCTCCGAAAGCATCGTCTTCGATAGTAAGGACGCGACTGAGCGGAAGCTGCGGGCGCCCATCTACTGGCTCCAGGATATTCGCACCCCGACCTTTGTGATCGAGGGAGACCACGACCCGTCCAACGTCACCGACCTCCGTGGGATGCAGCGGGTCAACCATTCCCCTTTCGTCCATTTCCACGAAATAAAGCGCGGCACCCATTTCACCTCGATCCAGCCGATGAGCCGTCTCATCGCCCAAAAAATCCTCGCAGACACCGGGCCGACATGCGCGATCCAGTTCAGCGTCGACGAACTGGCCCGACTCATCGGCACTGCGAAAGTCCAGTAGGGTATCTTTGAGAGTTCCGCGAGATTTAGCGCTCTCTCACCGCCAGGTATCCAGCACGGCTTCGATCTTTGCCCGAATCTGCTGTCTGGCGGTCGACCGCTCGACTCCGCTCATCAGAAGTGCATCGTAATTCGTATGATTGTGCCGAACGCTGGCCGCAACCGCGAGATCGATCGCCTTCTGCTCGAACCCTCGCCCCGCGGCGCTACGGCCCACTCGTCCACTGCCCCGCATACCGGTATGTTCCGCGATGCTCCGCGCCTCATCCGGCGGGCAGTGTGGATAGCCCGCCAGGATCGACTTCGTGAGATCCGCCACGAAATCAGCGTCATGCGCCACGCGCAAGATTGCGGCGCGCTCGCGCCGCACTGAGCGCTTGTGTTCGTCCGCCAGGCACGCGGCTTCCGCAGTATCGAGCGCCTGCGGCGTCACGACGATGCCCTGGCGTTCGTACCGTTTGCGAGATTTGTTAAAGCGCACGACCACCGCCGAAAGCGGGCTCGCGACACGCGCCCGTCGCGACAAGGTGGCATCTCCGCTCGCCACGAAAATCAGGTGATCCATGTCTGCGCATTGCATGCAAATCGGCTGACTTTGTTCGAGGCAAATGCACTGGCCGCGACCGAGCTCCGCTCCGCATTCCGAACACTTCGACTCATCCCCAGTGATTTGGTACACGACGAGTTCCGGCGCCTTTTGTAACTTCTTCTCCACCGCCTTCACCTTGCGCGCGGGAAGATCTGCCGGGACATAGTGAGTGCGATAGAATGCTTCCATGGCCGGATCGCCATCCTCCGTGATCTTCAGCGGCTGTGCGCCACGCACGCCCGCGCGCAGATACTCGGTCTGGATCGGCCGAAGTCCGCGCTCTCGCACCCACTCCTGAAAATAACTGTAGCTCTTCTCCAGCTTCTCGGCGCTGCCCTGGATCCATTTTTCGAGATGCGGATACCACTCCTGTCCCTTGCGCCAGCCTTCCACGTGGACGGGAGAAAGCAGCCCCATTCCCTGCAAGACCTCGAGAGGCCCCACTTCATGGGACCGCTTCAGCGCCTCCTCCGCAGCGCGCACGACTCGCTCTTTCAATTTATTCGGGCTTGAATGGGTCATTGATTCAATATGGCGTCCGGACTGGCTCATCATGTCGGAAAATACTTCATCCATCGAACTTTCTGCACTGCAAAACTGGCGCGGTCTCCGTCCGGGGATGACTCGCAGGGAAGTCCAGGCCGTGCTCCAGGCTGCCCAACTGGACCTCGAGGAGGAAGACGAAGTGGAGATTACCGACTGGTCCATGGAACTCGTCTTCGCCAGCACCAACGAGGGGGTGTTGCGCCAGATCGCGGTCCAGGGCCCAGACTATCTTTGGCTGGGAAAGACCGTCACCAGCGTGCCCCTGCACCAGACGATGGCCGCCTTCGGCGACGCCGGGCGCCGGGCGAGTTGGCGGCCTGAGGACGCCGCGATTTATCCTCTCGAAGATCTGGGGGCTCCGAGAGTCGCCGCGCCCACAGAGCACGACCTCCTGCGCGAGGGCACCGTCTGGTTTCCCGCGTTGGCCGTCGGTTGCTCCGTCACTTATGGGACCGTCGAAACGATCCTCTGGCGCGCGCCACAAGACGTTCCTCGTGAGTTCGTCGGCGTCGTCACGGAAGCGCAACT
>OUMF01000021.1_pt1 | contig 119153 bp, 56 predicted proteins | sample 1690971 | NCBI WGS metagenome assembly OUMF01 (sample SAMEA3914864, study PRJEB12502) | metagenome | biome: forest; material: soil | place: USA | collected 2012-03-12 | depth 0.3 m | reverse complement strand
CCACGCCCAGCCCTGCAACCGGCGCTCCGTCGCCGGAAAAGCCGCAACGTCACGGCAGCATATCCAGTTATGAGGGATTTGGTTATTCGATCGTTTTGCAGCGACCAGCGCAAAGTATTTCGCGGGCGACCGGGCGGTAACGCCCGCAGCCCGCAGGAAAATGCAGCGCGCCTTCGCTGAAAAGTGACGAACGAAACCAACCCGTGAGAAGTCCGAGCGCTGGAGAAGTTGATGAATGTCGTCTGGATGCAATTCAGATGCGATTGATCAACCAACCCCAACGTCGGGACTTCTCTTCAAGAGAAGCGATCTCAAGATCCCGCATTCCGTTCCCCCCGAGGGCGTATCGGCAATGCATTTTACCGACGTGCCCCAGAACACCACACGTTCGCGGCGATCTTTGGCTCCCCTGGCTGATTGCATGGGGTGTGTTGGCAAGTTCGTTTTGCTGAGGTTCACAACTTCACCATAAGCGGGCTTCACGACACGCCTCTGGCGATCAGGTGGGAGAGAGCTGGCATCCATACCATACATACACTTCCGCCCGACCCCATGGGCCCTGGTTTATCCAGGTCGTTCTTTGACATTTTAAAAAAAGACGGACGATTCGCGCGAGGCGCCGCCATCCTGCGGCGCTTCGCTCCGACCTCTCGCCTGCCGCCTTCTCTCGAGCGAAAGTTAAGCTCCTGAGCAGATTGAAATCGTTCGCGCACTTCGGTCGTGAGCGATGCGCTCGGCCATGCCTGCGCGAGAATACTTCCACAAAGCGCGGCTAGTCTGCGCGTTGCGACTGTCGATTTGCTCGTTGAGTTCCTCTCGCAAAACGAGCGGGGAGTGCCGGAAACGCCACGCATGCCGCTCGTCGAACCGACGTGAGCTCGCCGAGATCTTCCGGAACGGCAGGCGCTGCGGCCAGCGCGGGGCGTGCGACGGATTCACGGGCCAGCCGTGGCAACTTAACGCGTTCAACTTCTAGTTTATTGCGGGCAAGTTGCCGAATGGAGAAAACCGTCCCGTCGCGTGCGCTTCGGTGTGCGCTTCGTTCCCCAGCTCCGGAATTGCCGCGGCTGCGCTCGATCTTCGTTTGGCTGTTTGCCAGGATGAATCCTGGTTTTCGGTAAACCGGTAGAGCGCTGCGCGAGGCACGGGGGCTTCTCGTTAAAACTCCTGCATGTCATGAACTCCTCAACTCAGAATACTACCTCTCTGCCGGGTCGGCGCGGCTTCCCGTCGCGTCCAGCCGCAGTTCTATCAATGCTCGGCGCCGCATTCGCTTCCACTGCGGCGGCCGCTACGATCAGCATCATGCCACTCGGCGACTCGATCACCGCCGCGGCAAACCCCGGCTATCGCGGGTATCTATATCGCGAACTCGTAAACGCCGGCTACAGCGTCGACTTTGTGGGCACACAATCCGGGACCCCCACCTTGCCCACCGGTGTGACGTTGGACGGCGATCACGAAGGCCATGGCGGCTATAGCGTCGGACCGGGGCCAAGCTCTCTCGACCCGGGCGCCGGAGGAAAAGGAAATCTTTACGTGAACATCAATGATTGGTTGAGCCCCACCAACACGAAGACGCAGAACTGCGACATCATTCTGCTGCTCATTGGCGTCAACGACTACGCGAATATCATTCAGCAGAACCTCGATCCCACCTACGATATCAATAACGAATTCACGCAGCGGCTCGCCGGCCTCCTGGATAAGATCCTCAGCGTCCGTCCGCACGTGTGCCGGCAAATGCTGCGACGGGCGTCGACTACGAACTCCCCGTGGTGCTCAATTTCACGAAGAACATCGTGGCGGGCAGCGGCAATATCGTACTGAAAAATCTCAGCGGAGGAGCGGATGTCTCCCTCAGTGTGACGGACTCTTCCCAAGTCAGCGTTGTCCGCTGGCAGGTCACGCTCACGCCCTCGGCAAAACTGCTCCCCGGCGCCAAATACGCCGTGCAGATCCCCGCGGGCGCGGTGAAAGATCTCTTCGGCAATCCGTGCGCGGCAATCTCGGATACGACCACCTATACGTTCACGACCATGGCCTACTCGAACGTGCTTTGCTCCCAGGATTTCTCGGCAAACTCCACCGGCTGGACGAATGGAGGCGGCGCGGCCATGGCCATCAACAGCGCAGGGCAATTTGCTGCGACCGCCAATGGCAGTTGCTTCTGGGGCTATACTGGCATCGAGCCTTTTTACACCGCCGCCGCGGAGCCGCAGAATTTTGCCGGCGACCGGATTTTCACGGCGACGGTGAATACGGCCAATGCCGAGCGGGCCGGGATGATGTTTAACATCCAGGGCGCCCAGGCCGGGCCCACCCAGGGACACGTGTTGGTCATGAGCCGGTCGTCCGGCGCGGTGGAGTTTCACACCATCGATAACAACAGCTATCAATTCAATCTGAACGGAAACTTAACGCTCGTGAAACAGACGCCCTTCTCGGTGGCGGCAAATACGAGTTATACGCTCCAGGTCGTATTTCATTCCGCGAGCAATACCTTCGACGCCAGCGTCAATGGCACGACGGTGTTCACCGGGGTCGCCGTGACGAAATTCACCAAGGGGTCGATCGGCTTTGCCGCCAGCTACAATGGCAACGGCGCGTGGATCGACAACGTGTCCATCACCCAGCCCGCGCAAATTCGCCAGCTGGAAACCGAGTCGGCCACAGTGGCTGCCCAGACCGCCGGCGTCACCCATCGGCTCGTTAACGACACCCGCTTCAGCGGCGGAGTGGGAACGATTCTCGATGCTACGGCTGCAGGCAACTATGTCACGTACCTCGTCCCAAATGTGGCCGCGGGCGCCTATGACGTGAGGGTCGGCATCAAGAAGAACGTCAACCGCGGCATCTGGCAACTGTCGATCGGTCGGGCCGACAACTTCGTCGGCACGCAGACCGCCGTGGGCAGTCCGGTGGACGAATACGCCTCCGGAGAAGTCTTTACTGAAGTGGACCTCGGCTCGTGGACGCCTGGGACGACCAGTGACAAATGGTTTCAGTTCAAGGTGACGGGTGAGAACGCCAGCGCCTCGGCGTTTGCGATCTCCTTCGACTACATCAAGCTCATCTCCCAGTAACTCGCGGCTCGCGGGATATTTGGTGGGCGGCGACGGAGAGTCTCCGGCGCCGCTCTGCGCGCATACAGGGCGACTTGGATGCGCGCCTTGCCTGGCCCGAGAAATTGATTTGTCTCGCCGGTCGGCATGCGTTTAATTCGCCAGGCAAATCCTGCGAAATCCGGGTTGCCGTTGCGCAGATGCTTCCATTGCCACGCAATTCCATCAATGATTTGCCTCAGAGAATCACCATCGTCGAAAAGACGAAGCCATGCGTATATTGTTAATCGAAGACGAAGCCAAGGTGGCGCGGCTCATCCAGCGCGGCTTGCGTGAGGAAGGTTTTGCCGTGGATCTGGCCGGTGATGGCGAGGAGGGGCTCTACATGGCGAAGACGATGGAGTACGACCTCGTCATCCTGGATATCATGTTGCCCGGGAAAGACGGCTTCGACGTTCTAAAACAACTACGGGAAGCAGGCGGCGAAGCGCGCGTGCTGATCCTGACCGCGAGGGGCGCGGTCGGCGATCGCGTTCGCGGCTTGAACCTCGGCGCGGATGACTATTTGAAGAAGCCGTTCGACTTCGAGGAGTTGATCGCCCGAGTTCGCGCTTTGATGCGCCGGCAAACGATACCCAATGGGGACATCCTCAGGCTCGACGATCTCGTGCTCGATCGCCGGGCGCGAACGGTGACCCGGGGAGAGCGGACGCTCGAACTCACGCCAAAAGAATTTTCCATCCTGGAACTCCTGGCTCTGAATCCCGGAACGATCATCAGCAAAACCCGGATCTCGGAATACGTCTGGGACGATCCCGGTGAAGCCATGAGCAACGTCGTGGAAGTCACCGTCTATCGGCTGCGGGAAAAAGTCGACCGGCATTTTGAGCATCAAATGATCCACACCGCGCGAGGCGCAGGGTATATGATCAAGGCGAGAGCTCCTTCGCGATGAAGCTCCGACGTTGCACGTGATGATTGTTGCTCGATGAAATCGCTGCGCACGCGGTTGCTCACTCAGTTGCTGTTGCTCGTTGGGCTGTTGATCGGGCTTTTCTGCGCGATCTTTTATATCTGGATTGGCAAGCTTTTGCAGCGCGACGTGGATTCCGAACGACAGATTGCTTTTTTGCGCCTGGACTCCGTGGGAAGTCGCGTGGCGACGGAAGCGGATCGCGCTTTGCTGGAGCGCTTCATTCGCGGTGAGCACATTCCGGATCAATCCACGTGGTTGCAAAATGAATATCGGTGGATTGGGGCGGACCTGACGATCCGGTTGCTGGATGATCGAGGAAAATCGCTCGGCGAGAGCGGTCCGCTCGCTTCTCAATTGGGGCTCTACGAGCATTTGCTGGATGCGAGCCGCAAGAGCCTGCGGGATGCGCGCGATATCGAAGCTTTGAAAGACGGGCGGAAAGCCCTGGTCGCAGTCTTTCCCATCTGGGAGGACGCGCCTACCTATGGAAAAGTCCATGCCTTTGCCGAGGTGTCGCTGGAGTATCGCAAGCTCGAAGTTAATCTCCGCACTCTGCTGGCGTGGTTGTTTGTTGCGGGCATCGGGGCTTTGGCGGTTGCTGTCGGTGGCTCCTGGTTGGTCCTGGGCTATTGGCTTAAGCCTGTGGCGCGGGTGGCCGCTTCGGCCAATGCGGTGGAGCCGGAGAACCTTTCGACCCAGCGCCTGTATGTGCCCGCGCAGGAAACGGAATTGGCCCAACTGGCCCGCACGGTGAATACCATGTTGGAACGATTGGAGCGGGCGCATGCCGCGGAGCGAAGGTTCATCGGCGATGCCGCTCACGAACTCGGCACGCCGCTCACGGTCATGCTGGGAGAAATCGATCTCGCGCTGCGACGGCAGCGGAGCGAGCTGGAGTATCGTGAAGTCCTGGAGAGCAGCCGCGGTGAAATTGCCCGCATGGCTAAGCTCACCGAGCATCTGCTCCTTCTGGCCGCCGCGGATGCCGGGCAGGAGATCATCGCCAGCGAAATGGTGGATCTCGCGCAGATCGCCCGCGAGGCGGCGGATAAACGGCGCGCGCCGGCCGAGAAGGCCGGAGTCACGATCGAAGTCGTCGCCGAGCCGTCGTTGACGCTTCACGGAGATCCTGTCGCCTTGCTTCAAGTCTGCACCAACCTGGTGGACAATGCACTGCGGCATACGCCTGCGGGAGGCCGCGTAACGATCACGGCTGCCCGGCAGCCTGCCGGGGCGCTCCTGGAAGTCCGCGACACAGGCGAAGGCATCGCGCCGGAGCATTTGCCGAATCTTTTCCTGCGCTTTTATCGAGTGGACAAAGGACGGTCGCGCGCGCATGGCGGGGTGGGGCTGGGCTTGGCGATCGTGAAGCTGCTCGTCGAGGCGCACGGAGGCGCCGTCACAGTCCAGAGTGAACGAGGAAAGGGCGCGACCTTTGCCGTATCGCTTCCATTCCAATGCTGACGGTAGCCTTCGGCGGCTTGAAGATGACAGCAAATGTCAGTTAGCTGTCATGATCATGTCATGGCCGATCGTGAATGATGAGAAGGTCAGCGCCCTTCGCTGGCTTTCGAGAATGCTATGACTTTACGCAAAATTTCCGCTCTCCGGTCTCTGCACTTCGCGCCGGCCTTGCTCGTAGCTTGCCAGGCTCTTGCCCTGGCCGAGCCCTCTCTGGACGCGATCCTGGAGCGCCACCGGCCGCTGGAGCCGGAGGAATCGCTGGCGAGCTTCCGCGTGGAGGCCGGCTTCCGAGTGGAAATGGCCGCTGCGGAGCCGAATGTCTGCGATCCGGTCGACATGGCCTGGGACGAGGATGGCCGCCTGTACGTCTGCGAGCTCTGGAATTACCCTGGCGTGCCGCAGGCCGGGGAGAAGTTGGGCCGCGTCCGGCGGCTGGAATCGTCGCACGGGGACGGCGTGTACGATCGCAGCGTAGTTTTCGCCGATCAGTTGCGCTGGCCCGGAGGCATTTACCCCTGGCAAGGCGGCGTTTTTGTTATTTCTTCGCCGGATGTCTGGTATCTGAAAGACACGAAAGGCGACGGCCACGTGGATGTCCGGCGCAAGGTTCTGACCGGGCTGAAGGGGGGCACTTATGAAATCGGCAACAGTCTGCGCTGGGGACTGGACAATCGTATTTACCTCTCGGGTTCCTATGCCGGCGGGGAAATGGCCGCGGTGACGGAAGGCAGCGAGCCGCACGGCGGAGTGCGTTCGCGGGATTTCGCCTTTGATCCGCGCACGCTGGCGGTGGACGGAGTGAGTGGGTATGGCGAGTTTGGCCAAAGCTTCACCGAGTGGGGTGAGCGTGTGAGCTGCGATGCGACGCACCTCACCTGGCATGCGGTGCTGCCGCGCCAGGAGCTGGCGCGCAATCCCTATCTAGCCATCGCTTCCGTGACCGAGTGCTCGATTCCCGAGTGGACGCATATTTTTCCGATCAGTCCAGCGGAACCGTGGAAGGTCGCGCGGCAGAAATTCTGGTCGCGCTGGGTCAATACGAATCAGGATATGAAAGCCGGCCGCTTCCCGGACAAGGAGCTCGCGCCGCACGGCTTCGCCACGGCCGCGGCGGGCATTACGGTTTATCGGGGATCGATCTTCGGACCGGACTATGAAGGCGACGCCTTCCTGGGCGAGCCGGCGAATAACGTCGTGGTGCGCCTGAAACTGCGGGAGGACGGCGTGAGCCTGGTTTCCGAGCGCCCGAAGAAGGATCTCGACGAGCAGCGGGAGTTTCTCGCTTCGACGGATAACTGGTTTCGACCGGTCAATCTGGCCAACGGACCGGACGGCTGTCTCTATGTGGCGGCCATGTATCGGGAGATCATCGAGGATGAAAGCGCGATTCCGGCGGATATTCTTGCGCATTACGATCTCTTCACGGGGCGGGACCGCGGGCGCATTTTGCGCATTGCGCCGGAGGGGTTTCACCCACCTGCGGCGCCCCGGCTCAGCGCGGCCGGCAGCGCGGAACTCGTTCAGGCCCTGGGGAGCCGGGAATCCTGGTGGCGCGATACGGCGCAGCGATTGTTATATGAGCGCCAGGATAAATCGGTGATTCCGGCCTTGCAGTCGCTGGCCCGGGAGTCGCAACTGCCCCAGGTTCGTATCCAGGCCTTGTGGACGCTGCACGGCCTCGACGCGCTCAGCGAAGACGCCGTGGCCACCGCGCTGGGCGATGTCGACGGCCACGTGCGCGAGCAGGCGCTCGCGCTCTCTGAGCCGCTGCTCGCCGGCTCGTCAATGCTTCGGTCTCGCGTCATCGCCCTGGCTGCGGATGCGCTGCCACGAGTCCGTTTCCGGGCGGCATTTGCCCTCGGGTATGTAAAGGAACCGGAGGCGATCGCAGCGCTGGCAGAAATCGCCCGAAAAAATCCGGACGACCAATGGCTGAGGTCTGCTGTGCTCTCCGCCGTGGCCAATCGCTCAGGTGACCTGCTGCGGACGTTTCTTCTGGAGCCGGCATTTGCCACTTCGGCGGGTGGTCGGAAGATCTGCGGGCTGCTGGCGGAGATCGCCGGAACGCGCGACGACGCCGAGGAGATGAAGCGCGTGGCCGGTCTCGTTTTCGGCAAGGATGCCGCCGCATCGCCGGAATTGCAGCGCACGCTGCTCCGGCAATTGGCCGATGGCTTGAACCGCGCCGGCCACTCGCTCGGCGAGTATGTTTCCGCGGGGCATGCCGCAGACTCCTCTGCGCTGACGATGCTTTTCGTGCAAGCCCAGGAAACTTTGGCCGATGCGAAGAAACACGAGCCGGAGCGGGTGGAAGCGATGCAGCTCCTGGCTCATGCCCCATTCGAAACGGTGAGCAAGATTTGCTCCGAATACCTTGATCCGGCCCAGCCCGTCGCCTTGCAACTCGCGGCGGTGCGGACGTTGTCCTCGCAGAACGACCCTTCGGTAGCGGAGATGCTCATTGGCCGCTGGGGGAGCTTTGCCCCGGCAGTGCGTCCCGATGTGGTCGATGCCTTGTTCCGGCGTCCCGAGCGGCAGGGCGCGTTGTTCGCGGCGGTGGAAAGTGGAAAGATCCCGCAAGTCGATCTCGAGCCGCGCCGCCGGGAGGCTTTGCTCCACCATCAGGACGCGGTGCTGCGCGCCCGCGCCGAGAGAGTCTTTGTGACTCCCAAAACTGTCGGGAAAAACGAGCTCATCGCGCGGTATCAGCGCGAAGTTCTCCCGCTTTCCGGCGATCCGAAGCGCGGCGAGAAGGTCTTCAGCGATACCTGCGCGGTTTGTCATCGGGCCATTAACGGCATCCGCGTGGGGCCAAATCTCGCGACTCTCGAGGATCGCTCTCCGGGGACGCTGCTCGTCGCCATTCTCGATCCCAATCGGGAGGTAAAGCCAAGCTATGTAAGCTATGATCTCACGACCACGGATGGACAAAGCCTCAGCGGAGTCATCAGCGCAGAAACGGCGACGAGTGTCACCTTGCGCCGCGCCGGCGGCGGGGACGACACGATCCTGCGCAGCAAGATCAAATCGCTGCAATCGCTCGGCATCTCCCTTATGCCTGAAGGACTCGAAGGCGTTCTCGATGCGCAGAAGATGGCGGATCTGCTGAGTTTTCTGCCCACCTTCAAGGAGTAAGTCGCCATGCCCAAAGCCCCACTCGTAGCCGGTCTGGCCCTTTTGCTTTTTTTGCAGGTTATCGCTCCCGCCGCCGATCTGCCGGCGGCGGGGCCTTCGCTCGACGTGGCTCCCGCTTCGTCGGAAGGCGAGAAAGCAATTCGGAATTTTGCCGTCGCGACCGGCCTGGACATCGGGCTTTTTGCCGCGGAACCGATGCTGGCCAATCCGGTGGCTTTTACCACCGACGAAAAGGGCCGCTGGTATGTCGTTAACACCTTTCGCCTCTATACCGGTGTGCCCGATGCCTCGGAGCATCCCGATTGGGTGGTGGAGGATCTGCAATCGCGTACGGTGGAAGACCGTGAGGCGCTGCTGCGGCGCAAGTATGAGGGACGGCTGCAGGATCTGACGAACTATGCCGAGCGCATCACGCGCATCGAAGATACGCAACACGCCGGGCGCGCGGATCGCGCAGTGGTTTTTGCCGACGGGTTTCGATCACTTACCGACGGGCTGGGGGCCGGAGTGCTGGCGCGCCACGGCAAGGTGTGGTTTGCCGATATCCCTAGTCTTTGGCAATTGAGCGAATCTGCGGGTCCGACGAAGCTGCCAGAGCGCCGCGCGCTGCACACAGGCTTCGGGGTGCATGTCGGCTATATTGGCCACGACTTGCACGGCCTGCGGTTCGGGCCCGATGGGAAGATCTACTTCACAATTGGCGACCGTGGCCTGCATGTGCCGCTGGGGAATCGCATGCTCGATTTGCCGGATTGCGGAGCAGTGCTGCGTTGCGATCCCGACGGTTCAAACCTGGAGATCTTCGCCACCGGCCTGCGCAATCCGCAAAAGCTCGCCTTCGACCAGTATGGAAATCTCTTCACCGTCGATAACAATTCTGACGTGGGAGACCGCGCTCGCTGCGTGTATGTTGTCGAAGGCGGCGACAGCGGCTGGCGCATCGGCTGGCAATTTCTGAACACTCCCGTGCCGCACGGCGCGTGGATGTCGGAAAAGATCTGGCAAACGCAAAATGACGAGCAACCCGCCTGCATCGTTCCGCCCTTTGGGTATTTGGGCGATGGGCCGGCCGGGCTGACTTTTGCTTCCGGAACCGGGTTGCCGGAACGGTATGCGAATCACTTTTTTCTCAGCGATTTTCGCGGCACTGCGGGAAACAGCGGGGTCCATTCGTTTGCCGTGCGGCCCAAGGGAGCGTCCTTCGAAATGGCCGACGTACAGCATTTCCTGTGGAGTATCCTGGCGACGGATGTCGAAGTGGGAACCGATAGCGGCGTGTATGTGCTCGACTGGGTAAATGGGTGGAACAAGACCGGAAAAGGCCGAATCTATCGCGTCGTCGATTCGGCGGCCCAAGACCGTGCGGCAGCTGCGGAAACACAGAAACTCATCGAACAGGGGCTGGACGACCGCAATTTGGAAGAACTGGCTACGCTATTGGCACACACAGATCAGCGCGTGCGTCTGGAGGCGCAATTCGCCCTGGTGGATCGCGGCGCGGTGGAAGTCCTGCAGCAGGTCTTCGCCGAGGGAAACGATCAATTGGCGCGATTGCACGCACTTTGGGGACTGGGACAAATCGCGGCGCACGAAGGCGAAGCTGCAAAACGCGACTCAACGCTCGGTCCAGTCCTGAAGGCGCTCGATGACCGCGACCCGGAAATCCGGGGGCAATCGGCGCGAGTACTTGGCGATCGGGGCGTCGAGGCGGCATTTGCCGGCCTGGTGAAGATGGTGGCCGACGAGGCCCCCGGTCGGCATTTTTCGCGGCCATTGCCGTGGGCAAGCTTCACCGGAAGGAATCCGCCCCAGCGCTGCTCGAACTCCTGCGCCGCAATGCCGACCGGGATGCCGTTCTGCGACACGCTGCGGTCATGGGCCTAGCTGGCAGCGGGGACGTGGGACTCCTGGCAGCCAGCCGGCGCGACCCGTCGCCATCCGTCCGTCTCGGAGCCGTGGTGGCGCTGCGGCGATTGGGACGCGCCGAAGTGGCGGAGTATCTGGACGATTCCGCAGAGCGGGTGGTCACGGAAGCGGCGCGGGCGATCTATGACGCGCCAATCACAGCGGCGCTGCCTGCTTTGGCTGGGAAGATCGGCCGCCTCGACCAGGTGCGGGAACCCTTCTGGCGCCGCGTGGTGAATGCGAATTTTCGCCTCGGCACGCCCGAGGCAGCGCACGGGCTCGCCGAATTGGCAGCGCAGGAAGATCGCCCGGCGCCAATGCGGGCAGAAGCGCTCGCGGCCCTGGCGCAGTGGGCGCATCCGCCGAAGCTGGATCGAATGACTAACCTGGCGCAGGCTCTTCCGGATCGTGACCCTGCGATGGCGCTGGAGGCGGCGCAGCCCTTCCTGGCGAAACTTGTGGTCTCGAAAGCTGAGGGAGTGGCGATGGCGGCCATCCAGCTGGCCGATCAACTCAGCGCCGCCGATCTTCCCCAACTGCTCGCCTCGGTGGTGCGCGACGAAAACCAACCGGGGAAGTCACGGGCCGCAGCTTTGAACATCCTCGGCCGCCGGAACGCTCCGCAACTCCCGGAACTCGTGAGTTCCCTGGCGCAGACGAAGGATGAATCCTTGCGGCGCGAAGTCATCCAGTGGGTGGCCAAGGGTGAGTCGGCTGCCGCCGTGGTCCTTCTGGAAGAGCGACTCGCGCATGGCTCCATGCGCGAACGCCAGGCTGCGTATCGCGCGCTGGGGTCTGTTGCTTCACCAGAGGCCGACCGACTGCTGCTGCACGCGCTCGACGACTTGGCTGCAGGCCAGCTGCCGCCCGAGTTGGAACTCGAAACTGTGACAGCCGCACGCCTCCGCTCCTCCCCGGAGATCCAGGAAAAGCTGCGCGTACACGATGCGTCCCTGGATCCAGCGAACCCGTCGGCGCCCTTTCACGCGTGCCTTGCAGGCGGCGATGCCGCGAGCGGCCGAAAAATCTTTTTCGAGCGCACCGATGCCTCATGCATCCGCTGTCATAAGATCGAGTGGGTGGGGGGAGATGTCGGACCAGCGCTAACAAAGATCGGCGAACAGAAAGACCGCGCTTACATTCTCGAATCGATCGTCGCTCCCAACAAACAAATCGCCGCGGGCTTTGAGAGCGCCGTGCTGACGATGCGCGACGGTTCCATTTACGCGGGTATCGTGAAGCAGGAAAACGATGTCGAACTTGCTTTGACCACCGCCGGCAGTGGCGACGTACGCTTGGACAAAGACTCAATCGCCACCCGCGAACGGGGGCCATCGGCCATGCCCGAGGGTTTCGGCCAGATTCTCAACCAGAGCGATCTGCGCGATTTGGTGGACTTTTTGGCGGGGCAGAAATAGCACTGGACGGCGCCATCTCCACAACTGCATGTCGCTGAAGGGATCTCGGAGGGAGAATATGAAGAAATGTCCGAGGACTTCGTTTCGTGCGACTGCGGGCCTTTTCGCTTCGTCGAACTCATGTTTCAGTTGAATAGCCGAACCTATGAATTTATCCGGAATGCCGATCACCAATTCTACGAAGGCTTTCGACTCGCAGATGATAAAAAGCCCGCGTCGTTGTTAATACAAGGAAGCTAGTGCCGCCGCACACGTCGTAGTTCCCGACGCCGATATCGGGCGCATCGAAAGTCACGCACGGCCCGGCTGTCGGTCGCATCGAAGAAAGTGCCTGCGTCGTTGCTGAAATTGGGATTGTATCGACCTACGATGCATAATGACGGGGGGCTGCGCGGCGCCGACGAGATTCTGCGCCTGGTGCTAGAGTAGTAAGAAAGGACTATTCGCCCGCGACGTCTTGCGCTTGACCTTTCAAAATTGGAGCGGAGCTTTTACCCGCTTGCCAAGTTCCCCCCTTACTTTTCGCAGTCTGCGCCGAATCTTGTTTTTCGCCCTGCTTTGCGCCCCGGTATCGGCCCGCGCGGTCGAGCCGAAGGAGGCCGGTCCGGAGCCAGCCCTGCGCACGACACGTGAAATCCGGGAGCTTTCGGCCGCGGAGGCGCGAAAGAGGCAGCCAGTGCGATTGCGAGGCGTGGTTCTCATGGCGGAGCAAGTCGACTACCCATCGGTCTTTCTCGCAGACGAGACCGGCGCTATCTATGTGTCGGATCTAAAGGATGACAAGCTTGCGCCCGGCGCGGCGCTGGAGGTCGAGGGAGTCACCGGGGCAGGGGAGTTTGCGCCGGTGGTGACGGCCACACGCTGGAAGAGCGAGGGCGCCGCTCCGTTGCCCGCGGCCCGTCCGGTGATGTACTCGGATCTCTTGAACGGTCTGGAAGACAGCCAGTGGATTGAAGTCCGGGGGATCGTGCGGGATGTAGCGCCCTATTCTCGCGGGCGGGTTCAGGCAGACATCATGATGGATTCTCATCGCATCCGCATCGTCTCGGTTGCGACGGCGGCGCTCGGCTCCGAAATTACCGATTGTGAGGTGCGGATCTTCGGGGTCTGTGTCTCGCGCTGCATCAATCATCAATGGGTCGCGCCATGGCTTTTGTTTGAAGGAGGCCACGACCTCGTCATCGAGAAGCCGGCGCCTTTGCCGGGCGAGATTCCTATCAGACGGATCGGCGAGTTGCAGAGCTTCGATCCGAAACGGTCGGCGAAGCATCGGGTGAGGACCGCGGGAATTCTGGTGCTTGGAATAGATCGCGCCAGATTTTTTCTTCAAGACAAGACCGATGCGCTGGAGGTCCGCACGGACCGTCCCTTTGATGCAATGCCGGGAGATCTGATCAGCGTCAGTGGCTTTTCGGCGGGCGGAAACCTCCATCCAATCCTGGAAGACGCAGAACTAACGGTCATCGGCCGGTCGCCCTTGCCAGAGACTTTCTCCGGCTCCGTGCGCGGGCTTCTCGGGGGAGGGAGCAACGGACGTCGGGTTGTAATCTCGGCAAAGCTGGTGGATGAAATGGATGCGGGCGCTGAGATGGTGCTTTTGATGCAAAGCGAAGGCGTTCTCTTTCAGGCCCATTTGCCCCGGGAAAACCAAGCAGCGCTCGCCAAATACGAGTTTGAGTCCAAACTGGAATTGACCGGCGTGTGTGTCGCGCCGCTTTCCCCGTCGGCGGAGCCGTCGCGCCCCTATCTCGCAGCGACGCTGGATTTTTATATATCACCGGACGGGGTGAAATTACTGCAAAGTCCGCCGTGGTGGAGCGGCGCCCGTGGCCGGCGGATCGGCATCGTTCTGCTATCTATCATTATTGCCTCACTGGCCTGGATGGCCTCGCTGCACTGGAAGATCCGCCGGCAGACCGCACATATTCAGGAGCGGGCGGAGCGTCAGGCGGTGGCAGAAGAGCGTAATCGTATCGCGCGCGATCTGCACGACACGCTGACGCAGAATCTAGCCGGCGTCGCGTTTCGGCTCGAAGCAGTTCGAGGGCAGATGTCCGGCGCTGCGGTCGGAGCGCAGGAGCATCTGCTCCAGGCGCTCAAAGTAGTGCGACATAGTCTCGCGGAAGCGCGTCGTTCCGTGATGAATCTTCGCGCGTTGGCGCTCGGGCAGAATGATCTCCTCGCAGCCATCGAGGAAACGGTTCGGCCCCTGATATCTTTGCCGGCGCCGGCAGTTTCATTTGCGACTCATGGTCGACCCACGGCGCTGCCTTCGCTGGCGGAAAATCACTTGCTGCGCATCGCGCAGGAGGCAATTACAAATGCCTTGAGGCATGCCGACGCCACAACGGTTTCTGTTTCATTGGCTTTTGAAACTCACGAGGTGGTGTTATCGGTCGTCGACGATGGTCGGGGATTTGATCGGAAAGAAGTCGAAAACGGCGAGGCCGGCCATTTTGGACTGCGTGGAATCCAGGAGCGCGCGGCGAAACTGGGCGCGCAACTCGAGATCCGCCGGTGCGCGGAGAAAGGAACGGTTGTTCGGGTTTCACTGTCCGGCCGCCCAATCGAACGCTCACTGGAATCAACGTCGGTAGGATAAAAGCATCTTGTTATGTCGCCCATACGCATTCTCATCATTGACGACCACGCCATCGTTCGCAGCGGCCTGCGCGCGATGATCGGAAATGAACCGGAATTTCAAGTGGTGGCGGAAGCCGCGAATGGAGAGGAGGGATTGGAGGCCTGGAAAACCCATCGGCCGGACGTGACGCTGATGGATCTCAAAATGCCGGGAATGGACGGCGTGGATTGCACCGCCGCCATTTGTGGTCTGCAGCCGGAGGCGCGGATTATTGTTCTGACGACATTTGACGGCGAGGAAAGCATCTTTCGCGCTTTGCGAGCCGGGGCGCATGCCTACCTGTTAAAAGAAATTCCGGCCGAGGAGTTCTTTTCCGTCATGCGCGCGGTTCACGCCGGCGCCTATCACCTGCGGCCGGATCTGGCTGCGCGGGTCGCCAAACGGGTCCCCGGCAGCGAACTCAGTCCGCGGGAAATAGAAGTCCTGGAGTGGGCTTCCACCGGCGACAGCAACAAGGAGATCGCGAGAAAGCTCTGCATTTCGGAAAATACAGTGAAAAACCATCTCAATAGCATCATGACCAAGCTGCATGCGCGCGACCGGACGGAAGCGGTAACGACGGCGTTGAAGCGCGGAATCCTAAACCTTGTGTAGGTTTTCGCCCGAATTGAATCACGAGCGCGGATTGCAATTCATGAGCGGTTTTGGCATGATCACCAACGCATGCCCCAGCCTCGCATCCCTCTCTCCGTCATCGCGAAGGAAGCAGGTGTGAGCGTTGCGGCCGTAAGCATGGCATTGCGTGACCATGGCCGCATCGGCGCAGACACGAAGCGGCGGGTGAAAGCCATCGCGCAAAGACTCGGCTACAAGCCGGATCCGGCGCTCCAGGCATTGGCGGCCTATCGCTTTGGAAAGCGAGACGTAAAGGTGCATTCCACGATCGCCTTCATCATCTTTAGCGACGCTCGCCTTACGGCTCTCCGTCAAAAAGAGATGTGGGAACAGGAATATGCCAGTCTTCGGAGTATAGCCGGCGCCCTCGGGTACTCCGTGGATCTCATTGATTTGCGGAGTTATGAACGTTGGGACCGAGTGGCGGAGTTGCTGCAGAATCGCGGCGTGCGTGGACTCGTGCTCGATATCTCCCCCGTGCCGGTGAGCGAATTGAAGTGGGATTGGAACGCATTTTCGGTGGTCACGATTTTTGCCCAGCATCAGCGGGACATGTTCCATCGGGTCACGGTGGATCGGCTTCACGCGGCCCAGGCTCTGACGCATCATTTGAGGCGAGGCGGCTATCGGCGGCCTGGTTTCACCTATCCACGCTCGGCGCTGTCTTGCGAGCACGATGAGTGGCTTTGGGTCTTCGAGAGTGCAAAACACGCGCTGGGCTGCGCGCGGGGGCCGCGGGATCTCGACAGCGTCTGCCGTGAGGAGGAATTTCGCGAATGGCTCCGGCGCGAGAAGCCCGATGTGGTCGTCTACCTCGGGTCGAGCTCGATGCTGAAATGGCTGGCGCGCGCCGGTTTTTCCGTGCCCGAGCAAATCGGCTTTTGCGGACTCGATTTGCAATCTGCTGAAGACCCGGCGACTGGGCTCTACCAGAATCGCCCGCTCCTGGCGGCGAAAGCGATCTATCTGCTTCATACGATGTTGCAGGCCAATGAACGAGGAACAGTGGAGAGTTCGTTCGCTCTGACTATCCCTGGTCAGTGGCGGGATCGGAACACTTTGCGGGTGGTGGGATAGGTGCGCTCGACCCGCGGCTGTTTGCATCGCTTCCCGGCGATGAATCGACGCATTTCGACGGCCGGAGCCTGGTGACCGCGGATGAAAGCCTGGAATCGTCCTTTTTGTGCGTCAACAGCTACTTCGATGAAAGGTGCGCGGAAATTCTGCGTATTACTTCCGATGAGCCCGAATCTGAGCCTTTGTCGAGTTATCCACGCCGTCCGCCTTTTTGTTCCGTTCCTCCTATTGATTTTTTGGGGAGAGTTGTCGCATGCAGAGAACGGACCGGCGATGAAAAGCTTGCGGGTGAGAGTGCTTGACCTCGACGGCAAGCCTGCGGCGGGACGAGCTGTCCATCTCTATGGCCTGGAGCGCTCGGACCTACGGCCTATGGAGCCGGCGCCGGATTGGGATTTTCAGACGGATGCCAACGGCTGCTGCACTGCGCATTTCGCCCCGAGCAAGGATTACGAACTTCCGATGCCGCGCTGGGGTGTGTTCATTTTCCGTGTCGATTCAGGAGCGATGGATGCAGGAGCCTTCTCGCGGTACATCGTCTTTCAGGAGACGCCGGAAGGTGAAAAGCGCTCTTTGAATGATTGGCGGGATTCGGAGTGGGGAACGCCGATTCTTCTGGCTTCCATAAAGAAGGAGCTAACGCTTCGCGTCAAAGCCGGCATCGCCATACGCGGGCGCGTGCTGGAGTACCCGGCCGGCGTTCACCCGCTGGCGGGCATTCGCGTAACGGTTTCGAACGACGTGCACTCCGATACTCACACTGGAATGGCTGGCATCATCGAGGTGGCTCGCACCGAGACAGGCGCCGACGGGTCTTACGTGTTGAAGCGGGTATATCCTGCGACGTGCTATCTAGCGATTTCCAAGGGCGGCGAAGACTCGGTTCTGTGGTTGAAAACGCGTCGAGGATCGGAATGGAAATTTGACGCAGAGGATAAGATCGAGCCTCGGGGCGTCCGGGCGGTGAAGTGTGATATCATGGCTGGTAATGAAGGGCAGTTTCACTACAGCGGCCGGGTGGTGGATTCAGATGGGATGCCGGTGACGCAGGCGCTGGTGTGCGCCTGCATTAGTTATCATCGGCATATGCGCACTTACAAAGATGAACATTCTTTTGAGAATGCGATAACAGACGACAATGGTCATTATGACCTCCATTGTCCGACTCCCTGGGTAAACTCCATCGGCGTCATTGCGCCAGGCTTTCCCTACAGCGGGCGAAACGACGGCAGAGTGGATAAGTTTTTTGCGCCAGGCGCTTACAATTTTGAACTGCCTCAGCTCGATGACTAGGGCGGCGTCGATCGGTGGACCTCGTCTCAAAATAATCCGTAACCGGTGTAGCGATGCTCGATCTAAACCCGCAATGGCGGCTCACTCCGATGGGTTCTGCGGGTCGTCCTTCGGTTTGGCGCCTTTGCGTTTCTGAACGGCCTGACGCAGGAGGAATTCGATCTGGCCATTGACGCTCCGCAGATCGTCGGCGGCCCAGCGTTCCAGTTCCGACCAGAGGTCGGGCGGGATGCGCAGGAGGAAGGGTTTTCTTTGACCGCTGGCCATGCGGTCAGTTGTAGAGCGTGCCCGTGTTGACGACTGGCGTGACATTGCTCTCGGCGCAGAGCACGACGAGGAGATTGCTGACCATGGCGGCTTTGCGTTCCTCGTCCATCTCGACCACGGATTTCTCCGAGAGTTCACGCAGGGCCATGTCGACCATGCTCACGGCTCCGGTCACGATCTTCGTGCGAGCGGCGATGACGGCTTCGGCCTGTTGGCGCCGCAGCATGGCCTGGGCGATTTCCGGAGCGTAGGCGAGATGGGTGAGGCGAGCTTCGTCGATGGATACCCCGGCCTTTTTCAGGCGCTCCTGCAGTTCTCGCTCCAGCGCGTGGGCGACTTCCTCGGCGCTGCCGCGAAGCGTGAGTTCGTGTTCCTCGGAGTGGTCGTAGCTATACATGCTGGCGATATGGCGGATGGCCGCCTCGCTCTGGATTTGCACATAGCTCTCGAAGTCGTCGACGTCAAAGGCCGCGCGGGCGGTGTCGTCCACGCGCCAGACGATGACGGCGGCGATCTCGACCGGGTTGCCGCGCTTGTCGTTAACCTTGAGTTTTTCACTGATGAAATTGCGCGCACGGAGGGAAATTTTGGCCGGGAGATTGCGGGTCTGGGTGATGGAATTAGCGTAGCCGGCGCTGCCGGGCCGCTTGGGAACGGCGCTTTCGACGGCGCGTTCGGACGCGGTCAGTGGAATGCGGGCGCGGACCCGGGAATAGAAGGGATTTGCCCAACGGAAGCCGCTCGTGCGGACGGTGCCGTGGTAGGAGCCGAAGAGGATGAGCACGCGGGCTTCATTCGGCTGCAGGGTGAAGTGTCCGCAGAGAAAAATGATGCCGGTGGTCTGGATGAGCAATCCAACCACAATCAGCCAGGAGAAGAAGTGTGTGGCGTCGGAGATCCGGATGCCATCGATGAACTCTGCAAGGCCTCCAAGAACGAGGGCGAGGTTGAATGCGAGCATGACGCCGCCAGGAAGGCCGTAAGCGGGTTTTTCGGGATTTGGGGCTGCCGGAGCAGATGTGGATTCGGTGTGTGGCATATCAAAGTGATATCACTTTGATAGATTGCGCGCAATTGAAAATTTGGAGTGGGATCGCTGGGGGCGCCGCGTCGGCGTGATTTTTCGGATGCGTTTTCCCCATTGCGCCGAACCGTGCGCCGGTCATCATCGCGCGAATGGAACCCACGACCTATTTACTCATTCACTTTGTCGGCCTCGCCACCTTGACGATTGGACTTGGCGGGATGTTTGCCGGCGGTGAACACCGGAAGCTTTTTTCGCTGTGGCAAGGCATCGGCCTGCTGCTCCTGCTGGTTTCCGGGTTTGGACTCCTGGCGAAGTTGAAGCTGGGCTTTCCGCACTTTGCCATCGTCAAAGTGATCCTGTGGTTCGCGCTGGGCATGTTTCCGCTCGTCGTGCGGAAGGCGAAGCTGCCAATGCACGTTGCGATTTTGATCACACTCGTGCTGGTTGGGGCGCTGGCGTGGCTTGGGTTGTATAAGCCGGCGATTTGGTGAGGGTGGCGCAAGTTGCTGTGATGGAGTCGGGCTGATTGAGGAACTCCGAGTCCCTTGGAGTTTCTCAACGGCAGTTATAATGCCGCCAGGTTTTGGAGTGCGTGCGGTCCTGCGCCGCTTTTGGAGAGGGCCGGTTGAGACTAGCTCGAGCCCGCCTGAACTCATTCACAACGGGGAATTGCCCGCACTGCCCCGCTGGAAAATCGTGGAGCAACCGGCCCGCGTAGCCTTACCGTTTGGCCTGCAAGGCGTGGCCGTACCCTGCCAAACAGCTTGTCCAATTTTTCCTGAGATAACATTCTGCAAAGCGTGCACGCACTTCACTTCGTCCCATCCAAAAGCGGCGCAGGACCGCACGCACTCCAAAACCTGGCGGCATTGCGCCTTCATTTTGCCGCCGCTTGCACGATGAGATCTACGACGGACGTCGGGTCCTTGGGGGCCAACGGGTAGTGTCCGTCGCCGTCTTTCACGATCACTGTGATCTGGCCGCCAGCCTCGGTGTAGCGCTTTTGCGCTGCACGTGTGTTTTCTTCGAGCGCGGGATCAGCGCTGCCGCATACGTGAATCAGCGGCACGCCGGCTTTGGCCAGGACTGATAAATTATCCAAGATCGGCGTTTTGGTTATGGTGGCGCGCAGTACGGGATTTTCGCCATAGATGCAGGAAACTTTGTCCGGGTTTTCGATGGCCCAGGCATAGACTTCGCCGGTGGCGCGACCGTCGCCTTCGAGCACAGGTTTCGGCGAGAAGCCGTGGCTTACGAAATGTTGGTAAGCGGTGTTCCAATGCGCGAGGGAGGGCCCGTCGGCGTCGTATGGAACAGGGCCGGTGACGATGTGAAAGCCCTTGGCCAGCAGCGCGAGGTCCACAGCGGCGCTGCGACTCAGGAAATCTGAACGATACACCCACGGCTTGCCGGCCGCAGAGGTTTTCGGCGCGACGACGGTGATCGTCCCTTTCACGCCCGGCAGATCGAAGGCGTATTTGTCATAACACGGTGTGAAGATCGGCCCGCGGCAGGTGATGGAGGTCCCTTCCTTGGGAAAATCGCGATAGGCGCTTTCATCGCTGTAGAAGGAGGTCCTCAACGGATTTCGCCCCAGGAAATCCGGTGAGGGCGCGCTTTCCGGATGAGCATTTTGCTCGATGAAATCGGCGATGATCTTCGGGTCGCGCAGGCTGTGCGGATGGTGCGCATAGCCATCTTTGATCATCATGGAAATGCGGCCGCCCAGCTGTTGGTAAATATTTTCGATGGCGAGTCCGTAGCGGCCGAGCAGAGGATCGATGCTGCCGTTGATGCTCAGAATCGGCACATCGTATTTCGCGAGCGCTCCGAGCTTCATGAGCAGCTCCGGGCTGGCGCCGGCATTGTCGCCGTAGATGCAAGAGACTTTGTCGGGATTTGCCGTGCCCCAAGTGTAGGCGTTGTAAGCGCCTTTGCTCATGCCGATGAAGGCCGGCTTCTTTGAAAAGCCATGTTGTTCCGTGAGCCATTTGTACCAGGCATCCCAGCGCTGGTCCGGCTCGGGAGTGATGAAGGCGATATAAAAGCCACGCCGGAGCAACTCGACTTCCCCCTGTGGCTGATGGTCCCAGTAACATCCCTGCCAGGACCACGGGCCTCCGGGCGCCGGAGTCTTGGGCGCAACGACGATACAGCGGCGCTGGCCGGCAGCTGGCGGGCGCACACCAAAGCCTTCTGCGGTGTCCCGTTTGTACGGCGTGATGACAAAGGTCTCCTCGTTCATGACAAAGTCGTAGCGGTCGAAGCCGTCATGCCAGGAGGTTTTCTCGCCTTCGAAGGGCGCGGTGGTTGACGAGGCTGTTGGACCGGCGTCAGTCCCGAGGCGAGCTTCGGCGGAAGGCGCGGACTGCAGGCCCACGCTGTTCACGGCGACGACCGTGTAGGTATGTTGCGCATCGGCCTTTGCCGAAGTGTCGATATAACGCATCTCCGGCAGCGGTTGATCCGGCGTGTCGTGGTAGGTCATCGACTGAAAAAGCGGCCGGCCGAATTTTCCCACCGGATTTTCGGGAACTTTGGCGAGTTCCTGTCCGTCGCGCAGGACGATGAATTGGCGGATACCGCTTTCGAAATCGGCCTCTGCATCCCAGGTGATTTCAGCGCCTTGATCGCCTCTGGCTATCGCCTGGATTTGGAAAGGCGAAGGCGGAGGAGTCGTGTCGCCGACGGCGCCGGTTTTAGCATACTCGACCCAGGCTTTGGCCACGGCTTCAGAAGGCAGCCAGACGGCGGAATTTGGGTCGCCTTTGAAATCGGCTGCCGGAGTAGCTTCCAGAGTCGCAAGGTCGGCTAGCCATACGTGGCTTTGATCGATGGGCTTGAGCTTTGCAGTGTCGGCGCCCTTGTCGGGCAGGCGCATGGCCAGGCAGGCGTCGAGATAAGGAATCGCCAGATAGCGACTGTCTCCACACTCGTGGCCGGTGCGGGGATCGGGCGCGAAGCCGATGGGGGCTCCCTTGGCGCGATACTCTTGGAAAGTCGCGAGATTGCCTTGATAAGGGCCTTTTTCTTTTACTCCCGGATTTGTCATCGTGGGAATCGCATAGACTGTGGCGGGAACCTCGGGCTGAGGAAATTCCGGGTGTGTGCGGAACATCGCCGCCGTGCCGGAACGCAGCCACATGGCCAGCACGCGATCGGGATGCAGCGTGCTCATGACGTCGGACCAAATGCCGCCGCCGGAGTGTCCCCAGAGCACCCACGGGACGCGTTCCAATTCCGGATGGCCGGAGGTGGCGGCAAATTCGCTGAGCGCCCTGAGAAATGTTTTTTCCGAGCCGTGACGCGAATCGAACCAAAGCTCCGAGCCGCCCGGGGTGAGATCGACTTTTTCATTGGAGACATGAAAACTCGGCCCCAGCAGTGCGCAGTCCCATTTCTTTGCCAGGGCCTGCCAATGCAGATCGTAAGCGGCCGTGGAGCCTTCCTTCGAAGCTGTCGTGCCGGCACCGTGCTGGTGCACGATAACGCCGCGCAAGCGGGTGGCGCCCTCGGGCAGCCACAGCGTGTAGGTGACGGCGACTTGCAATTCGTCCGGAGCGGTCGACGCAGGGTAATCGATTTTCAGATATTTTCCGGAGCCAAATGTTGCCGTAGGAGCGACGGCCAGGCAGAGTAAGGAGAGCAGCGCGAACATCGCGCGGCGCTGATGGACGACGGGGAGCGAACAGGGCGCGCAGCAGTGATTCTGGGTGATCATAGGAGCGTGGACGGGAACTCGCGGCGCCAGACGACGGCGAGGCGGGCAGTATCTGCGGGAAAGGTTGACCCTGCACATCCCCAAATACGGGGAGGCCAACCGGGTAGGCGAAATGGCAGGAATTCTGCTCGGTCGATTGACCCGGCAAGACGACCGGTCTATAATTCAACTGCAATGAGCATGTCGACCAAAGCCAGAATTCTCGATGCCGCCGGAGAAATCATGCTCTCGAAGAGCTTTCACTCCGTCGGCCTGAACGAGATACTGGCGGCTGTGCGGGTGCCGAAGGGTTCCTTTTACCACTACTTCGAGTCGAAGGAGCAATTTGGCGCCGAGCTGCTGCGCCATTATGTGGACTCACATTCGGCACGCCTGCGGCTGTATTTAATCGAGAGCGTGGAATTGCTTCCGCTGGAGCGACTTACGACATTTTTTCACGGCATGGTGGGGCGCCTGCTGGAAGAGAAATGCCGCCAATTTTGCTTGGTGGCCAAGCTGGGCGCCGAGGTCTCGACCTTCAGCGAGCCAATGCGCGAGGTCCTGGCCGACGGGATGAAGGATTGGCGCAAGATTTTCGAGGAGCTGTTGCGGGAAGGACAGGCCAAGGGCGACATTCGCGCGGAACTTGAGCCTGTGGCCACATCGGCGCTCATCCAGGATCTGTGGCAGGGAGCGATGCACCGCACGCAGATCGAGCGGGATGTGACGGCGGCGCGGCAGACCGTGGTCTTTCTTCAGGCCTACCTTTCGAGCGCTAGCGCAGATTCTCAAAAAAAGTAGTAGACGACTGGTCTAATCCGGTTCATTCTACTCCAGTTCCATGAAAACAGCGCCTGAAAGTTTGATAGAATATCGAGTGGAAGGTCGCTCCCGCCGCGCGGGATTCGAACAGGTAAAGGTCCGGGTTCACCGGAAGCTCTTCGCAAGATATGCCGCGTGTCTGCCGGATGCGCTGGTGAAGCGGGTCATTGACGAAGCGGCGCAGACGGCGGAGTCGCACGGATTTGCGCAGCTTCTCTTCCCGCTTCTGGCGGAGGAGCAGGTGCGCAAGGTGGCGGCGATGAGTTGCCCGCCAAATTGGAAATCGGCGGCCTAGGATCGATTCAAAGACGATTTGTTCGGGTGTGCTGATTTTCTCGGCGACTGGCCGAGTCGCCTCTCCGGTCTTCACTCGTGAAGACCTCGGCTAACACTTACATTTTTATAGTATGCAGCGTTTATATTCCCAGGAATCGGACCTGCTGATTGATACCCAGCGGGTGATTAACGAATCATCGGAGCAACATTCCGATGCATTTCTCCGTGATGAACAGGCGCCGTCCGTGATGGATGACGGGCACTTGCTCGACGCCTATTCCAAGACGGTCGCGGCCGCGGTGCGCCGAGTCGCTCCAAGTGTCGTGAATATCCGTGTCGAAACGGCGAAAGGCCGCGGAGGCAGCGGCACGGGCTTCGTGATCGCGCGCGATGGATACATTTTAACGAATAGCCACGTGGTGCACGGGGCAGTGCGACTGGAAGTCGCCCTGCATGATGGCCGGCTCGTGAGCGGTGTGCTTATCGGTGAGGATCCGGATACGGACCTCGCGGTGATCCGCATCGACGCAGCTGGTTTGGAGCATGTGCGGCTGGCGGATTCTTCTAAGATCCAAGTGGGACAGGTCGCGGTGGCGATCGGTTCGCCTTATGGATTTCAGCAGACAGTGACTTCGGGCATCGTCAGCGCCTTGGGCCGCTCGATGCGGGCGGAGTCCGGCCGGTTGATGGACGACATCATCCAGACGGATGCTGCGCTGAATCCGGGTAATTCCGGCGGTCCGCTCGTGAATAGCGCGGGCGAGGTCATCGGTGTTAACACGGCGGTGATTTTGCCGGCGCAGGGCATCTGTTTCGCCATTGCGAGTAACACCGCGCAATTTGTCGCCGCGTGGCTCATCAAGGAAAGGCGCATCCGGCGTTCGTCGATCGGTGTGGCTGGGCAGAATGTCCCGCTGCATCCGCGGGTGGTGCGGTTTCACCGGTTGCCGGTGACGACGGGTGTCGCCGTGGCGGAAATCGAGCCGCGGAGTCCTGCCGAACAAGCCGGACTCAAGCGCGGCGACGTCATCGTGGGCTTCAAGGGCCAGCCGGTGGCAAGCATCGACGATTTGCACAAGCGGCTCGTCGCCTTGGAAATCGGCGCGCCTTCGCCCATCATGGTGGTGCGGCAAACGGAGAAGCTCCACTTTGTCGTCATTCCGCGTGAATTGAAACAGCCCGAAAAATGAGCGAACCCAGAATTGCGCTGGTGACCGGCGCCAACAAAGGCATAGGACGTGAAGTCGTCCGCCAACTGGCGGCGCTCGGCTGGCGTGTATTCCTGGGCTCCCGCGATCCCGCGGCCGGAGAAGCGGCTGCGGGATTGATCGAGGGCGACGTCGAAGCCCTCGCGCTGGATGTGAATGATTTGGGGAGTCTTTCGCTCGCCGCGCGCGCGGTGAGCGCGAGCGTCGATCGGCTCGATGTGTTGATCAATAACGCCGCCATTCTGGAAAAGGGCGATCAATCGGCGCTCACGCTTTCGCCGGAAATCGCGCGAGGCACTTTCGAGACAAATGTGCTCGGAACCCTGCGTGCGACACAGGCCTTTCTGCCGCTGCTGCGCAAAAGCGCGGCCCCGCGAATCGTGAATGTTTCCAGCCTCGCCGGGCAATTGACCGGCGACTTGCAGTCCTGGTCGCCGGCTTACTCCGTCTCGAAAACGGCGCTCAATGGGTTGACCCAGCAATTTGCCGCCGATCTGGACGGATTTGCAGTGAATGCCGTCAGCCCAGGCTGGGTGCGAACAGACATGGGAGGCGCCGAAGCGCCGCTCTCCGTGGAGGAAGGGGCGGCGGGCATTGTCTGGTTGGCGGTGGAAGCACCGCAGACGCTCACGGGCAAGTTTATAAAAGACCGGAAGGTCATTGAATGGTGAGCTTTATTTGCATCCAATCGCCAACATGACCGCCGAATCAAAGTCCATCCCCACCGAAACGCTGCTGCGCCAGCTCCACTGGCGCTACGCCACGAAGAAATTCGACCCGACGAAAAAGATTCCCGACGCCGAGTGGGATGCTCTGGAGCAGGCGCTGGTGCTCACGCCGACTTCCTACGGACTTCAGCCCTTCCGCATTCTGGTCATTACGGATCTGGCGATCCGTGAGCAACTCGTGCCGGTGTCGTGGAACCAACGTCAGCCGCTCGATTGCTCTCATTTCGTTTTGTTTGCCCGCAAAACCACCATGTCGACGGAGGATGTGGACCGCTATCTGGCGCGAATTGCCGAGGTGAGGGGCACGCCGCTCGAGGCTCTGAATGGCTACCGGGGAATGATGATTTCCGACGTCGTGGAAGGAGCCCGCAGCGAGATCCTGCACGAATGGACCGCGCACCAGGCTTACATCGCGCTGGGGAATTTCATGTCCTGCGCCGCGCTGCTGGGCGTTGACACTTGTCCCATGGAAGGCTTTGTGCCGGCAAAGTACGACGAGATCCTCGGCCTGAAAGAGAAAGGCCTGGCCGCGTGCGTCGCTTGCGCCGCGGGATACCGTTCGCCGGACTGCGTGGGCGCGAAACAGCCGAAAGTGCGCCTGCCAATGGATGAAATGATCATCCACGTCTAGGCGGCGTTGCAGATTCAATAATACCATTTTCCGCGGTCCCGGTGTAGGCCGCGGAGTCGGCCCCAAAGGCGGCCTGAAGAGGCAACACCAAACCAACATCAACCACATGTCAGACTCCACAATCCCTGCTCTCGATCTCACCCAGCGCGCGCCGCGCAGCCTGCGCGTCACCCTCGGAGGGTATGCAGCCCTGCCGCGTATGCTGGACAAAGGCCGCGCCACGCTGGTCGGCAAGAATGGCGAATATCACTACAACTGTCCGCTCGATCAGCGGATTCTCGAATTTCTCGGCATCGACGCCGAAGAATTGAAGCAGCAACTGGCGACCGGCAAAGGCGACGGTGACATCCTCGAGTGGATCGTGGCCAATCAGAAGAACAAGCGCACGGACTCCGAAGTGCTCGCCTGGTCGGAGTATCAAAGCCGCCGCGCCCCGGGCAATGCGGAGGGCCGTGAATACTTCAACGAGCTGCACAAGAAATACGGCCCGAAACGGGAAGACATCGAAAGCTGGGCCGATTTGCTCGATCTCGACGACTACGTTTCCTTCGGCGGCAAGGCCTGATCGATCTCACTAACGATCTAACAAAACTTTAGCAGCAGACGCGCCGTTTGGGATTGCTTTTGGCAACCGGGGGCGCGTCTTTTCTTTTCCATGAAATCCTGGACCATACAGAAACACGGCGGCATTGATGGACTCGTCTGCGTTGAGCAACCCGAGCCGCAGCCCGGGCCGCGCGAAGTCGTGATCAAGGTGCGGGCGGTGTCGCTGAACTACCGGGACTTGATCACGGTGCGCCAGGCAAATCCGGGAAACTTGCCGCCGCCCTTAACGCCGTGTTCGGATGGCGCGGGTGAGGTCGTGGCCGTGGGAGCGGATGTGAAGCTGTGGCGGGTGGGCGACCGCGTGGCTGGGATCTTTTTCAGTGAATGGCAGGATGGACCTTTTGAAATGCGTCATCACAAAGCAGCTCTCGGCGGGTCCGCGCAGGGGATGTTGCGGGAATATTTGGCGCTAAATGAAGACGCGGTGGTCAAGGCGCCGGGGCATTTATCGTGGGAGGAGGCGGCGTCGCTGCCTTGCGCGGGAGTTACGGCGTATCAGGCGCTATTCACGCGCGGCGGGCTTCGCGCTGGGCAGAGTGTATTGGCGCTCGGGACGGGCGGGGTCTCGATCTTTGCCCTGCAACTCGCGGTTGCGGCGGGAGCGCAGGTTTTTATTACGTCTTCGAGTGATGAAAAGCTGGCGCGGGCGATGGGGATGGGAGCGGCGGGTGGTGTGAACTATAAGGACAAACCGGATTGGGATAAGGAGGTCTGGGCGCTCACGGGCAAGAAGGGCGTGGACCATGTCATGGAAGTGGGAGGCGCTGGGACGCTGGAGAAATCGCTGGCTTGTGTGGGAGCTGGCGGACAGATCGCGCTCATTGGCGTGCTCACGGGGTTTGGCCCGGTGGGGGCAAGTTTGTTTCCGCTGGTCGCGCGGAATGCGCGGATCGATGGGATTTATGTGGGTTCGCGGGCGGATTTCGAGGGGCTGAATGTTTTTATGACGCAGCACGACATTAAACCGGTGGTGAGCCGGGTGTTTCCGTTTGCCGAGGCCCCGGCGGCGTTTGCTCATCTGGAAAGCGGGGCGCATTTTGGTAAGGTGGCGATTGTCTTGTGATCGGGGCGCTTTCCTGGGAGCGCGGGCGACTCGCCCGCCCAGCGCGGAAGCGTCTCAAGGGAAGTTCGTTTTCGCTCTCGACGAGGTTAGTTAGTATTGTAGCTCGCGTCGCGTCTATGAACGAGCTGCTGCTTAACGCAGTTACGCTTTTGGAAAGCGGCTGGAAGCCGCTTTTACACCTGGATGCGTCGCTCCGCTTTATCGTTTAACGCACCTGCTTGGTCGCTTGTCTGAGATTCCGCGAAAGCGCTCAAATAAGTCGTAAAAGCGGCTTCCAGCCGCTTTCCAAGAGCGTAACTGCGTTAAGCAGCAGCTCGTTCCTAAACGCGAAACTAGATTGCAGCGCTGCTCCCGCCCCGCCGCTTCTCCGGCGCACCGCGCGAGGTTGCAAACCTCGCCTACTTTGGGGCGCGTTCGGTTGCGACGGGCATATTTTATTTGCGTTACTTTCGCACCAGCGTCTGGACCGCTGCGCGGATGCCGGAGGGATCCCGCGCTATTACGTCCACGACATTGCATTCTCCGACAAAGGCCGATCGCACATATGCGACATCTGCGGCGCCGCTGACTTCTGTACGCAGCCCCCTGGGCAGTAGTTGACCGCGCGCTTGATCGAGCAACAAAACGTTGTCCGCCGCCGTCCCAAATAACACGAGGTCTGCGGGAACCGTTTTCCATTGCGGAAAATGCCCGGGGTAATCCAGCGGCTGCAAGCTTTCCACGACGTCTCCGGGGCGCACCGAGCCGCGGGTCACATTGCGGCCGTGTTGGCGGTAATAGGTTTCTAATGCCCGAGCCTGTTCCGAGATCTGGGGATTTTCTTCCTGTGCGGGGGTCAGGGCGATGATGAGCGGTGTGTTTTTCCGGCTGCTGAATTTTGCTAGTGCGGCGGCGTCGTGAATTTCCACGCCGCTCTCGATGGATTCATTTACTGGAGCCGGCGCATCGATCTTGATCGAAGCTTCGCCGGTCAAGCCGCTGAGAAGCTCCGTGGCCGTGATCGCATAGTTACCCGCTGCGTCCGTCGCCGCCAGCGGCAGGCGTGCGGCATATCCGCTCGCGCCGTAGACAGTGGCCGTTTCTCCGGCGCCATTTTTCAGCGTGATTTTCACGGGAATACCCCGCATCGGCTGGGCGCCGACGGTTACAATCGCCTGGTAAAAATCCGCGCGATCTTTGCTGATCGCAATCACCGGCGCACTTACTTCCGCCGGCGGCAGCGCATACCATTGGAAGGCGTCTTTGGTTAAATCCACCGCGGCGGCTTCCTGCACGGAGACCTTTCGGCCAAGACGCACGTCGTAGATGGGGCGATCGGCGGTCCACGCGATCTTTCCCTTGGCCGGCTTCACATACAGACTTGCGTTGCCCTTCGTTTTCCAGACCTCGGTCGACGTGGCCTTGGGATCGGCCGCGCGCAGCATCTCGCGCCCCTCGTCGCCGTCGGCATACGACTGGTTCACCACGGTCACATACTGCGTGTCACCGCAAAGTGTGGGGATGGCCCAGATGGCCGGATCGGCGGAAGCGGCAACCGGCGGCGGCAGCCCACGCAAGGTCTCGCGCAGGATACGAATGTTTTCCTGATTTCGCGCCAGAAGCAGCGGACTCGGATCGAGATTGCTCTGCGGCTGGTAGGCCGCCACGCGCATGGCGGTGTGTGTGGATGTGACGGGACAATAGGAGTCCGCATCCGCGACGATCCGTCCACCTTGATCGAGGAATTGCTGGAGCGGACGTTCCAGCCCCATGGCCCAGTTCCAACTCGCATCCGGCGCGTCGAGTCCGACAAGGAGGATGGCCTTCATCGAGCTGGGGAGCGGTCCGCGCAACACTTCCTGATAAGTAATGACCCGCGCCGGCAATCCGGCGGCGTGGCAAAAGTAAAGCGCCTCCGCCACCTTGCCTTCGTGCGAGCCGGCGTAGAGCGCTGCGTCCGGCGGATTTTCCCCGGTGACCACGCGGCGCTGCAATGCCTGGTGCTGGCCGTAGAAAATACCAATGATCGGCCGCGACTCGGTTTGAGCATAGACCCCGCCGTACTGGCGCATCCAGCGATTCATTTCCGCCACATAGGCGGTCGCCTCTGGAGCGGCGCCTTCGCCGTCTTTGCGCGGGAAGAAATTGACGCCCAGACCTTGCACGCCTCGAGTCAGCGCCAGGGCGCAGGCGCGCTGGTGAGCTTCGCGGCCGTAGAGTCCCTTGAAATTATTCACCAGCGCCCAGGTGTGCTTCTCCGGCCAGTAGCTGCGAATGCGATCGAGCAGCGCCTCCTCGTGCATGGGTAGCGCCGCGTGCATTTCATCCCAATCGAAGGCCTGCTGCCAACTGAGCCCTTCAAACATCGGCCGTCCCGGAATGCTGGCCCAGGGCCAGCCGCCGCGTCCGCCGGCGCCCGGCGCACTACCAAAGGAAGCGGTGGTGAAAACCAGTGTCGGATCCACCGATCGGACCGCCTCCGCGAAGTAACCGTATTGCTCGAAGGTGGCGTCAAATCGCGTGACGTGGCGGAGAAATTCGGCGGAATCCTTGACCGGATATTCGTAGGGCAGCTCGCGCGCGCCGAGGCTGGGCGGACGCGGCATACCGGGTTCCGGCGAGCCCATGTATTCGATCATGGCTTCGCCCCAGGGTCGGTCGGGCAGGGGTGGCGCCCAGTGCCAGTAAGGCACGTAGCCGGCATTGTCGGAGCCGATGGAGATGCCGAGGAAATTGGGCAGCGATTTGTATCTCTGCGCGGCCAGTGAGAGGCTGCGATACAAGGGCGCGTGCCATTCGGGCAGCGTGTGGGAAAAGAAGGCGATGTTTGGGTGCTGGAGGTCCGGTCGATTCCAGTTGTTATCGTATTGCAGGCCGAGCTTCAGGCCATTGGCCGCCAGCATGGCGGCGCGTTTCTCGAAGCTTTCCCCGGCGCCGGGAGCGGGCAGGGAATTTGCCTGGTCGAAGACGGCGTCAAAGCCCAGCGCGGCCGCCGCGGAAGCGTAGTCGGAATAGGATCCGTTGAAGCCGCCCGCGCCCTGTTTGTAAAAGCCGCTGCTCATGCCGTGCGGCAGCTGCATCGCGTAGAGCAGGAGCGGCGATTGCGGCGCTTCGATTCCGAGCCAATGTCGAAATCCGGTAGGACGCGTCGGCGTCGGCGCGACGGCGGGCGGATGGGCCAGCGCGGCGACGTCATTGTCCCACTCCTTTTGATTGGGAAACTGCGGGGCGCGCACCAGGCTTTGCACGCGGATCGCGGGGCCGTCGCCGGCGAGCGGCAGATCAAACTTCGAGACGACTTCGCGTGGCGCGCCGAGATTCACCGGTTCCAGGCCGGCCGTGAAGCCGACCGAGGGCCGCCCATCCACGCTGAGTTCGTAAGTTCCGGCCGGGAGCAGGAGCGTGAGGGAACGCCAGGGCCCATCCTTTTTGTATATGACCGCGTCGCCGTATTTCAGCGCGACATTTTTGACCACCGGCGCGCCGTCGCCCTGGATGCGGACGGGAAAGGTCCAGAGCTCGTAGTGGCCGACCAGGGCGGAGGTGGAATTCGCCGTCCGCGCGGTCTTGTCGGCCGTGTAGATTTGCCGCCGCGCCCGCCACTCCATGGCGCGCAGCCAGTGGTTTCCCGGTTCGATGACGTGGTCCGTTCGCGCTTGGAAAGGCGACTCCGCGTCCGCCCCGCGCCGGAGCGCGATCTCCATGGCATGTTCGGCGCGCTCGCGAAAGATGGGCTGGCCATCAAAGGTCATGTCGGGCCAGTCGACCGCATCCTTTCCGTCCACACTGCGGACCGCGAGCTGCCGCGTGGGCGCGTAGCCATCGCTGAGGCCGATGGGCAGATCGTAGCGGACGAGGCTGAGGACTCCGGCGAGTGAAGTAGGCCCGGTTTTCGGCTCTTCGGCCGGAACGCTTGCCGGGGAAAGCGCCGTGACGAGGGCGAGCAAAAGCAAACGGAGGGAACGCATCGCGATGCTTTCAAGGTGGTCCCGGCGGGAGCAGATTGGCAAGGAATTTGGAGCCGTCGTCCGGATTTCGCGCAGCCGGCGGCGCAACATAAATGGCGAAAATGAATTGCCTGCCGCGCGCCGCCGCCTCTTACTTCCAGAACGCCTCCTACTTATTTGACCGCTGATGTCCGCGAGCAGCCCATCTGACACCGATGCTTCCAGTGTCCATATCGACCTGGATGGCGCGTGGCCGAAAGACGCCCTTCCCGGGGCGGCGTATCTGGACGGCCGGGAGTGGGGGCCGCATCTGCGGTTCAGCGCGACACGCAGCGGCATTCGCGACTTCTACGAATTCACGCGTCCGCAGTCGGCCAGGTTCACGCTCTACGGGTCCGGCGATTTTCACCATCTCAGCGCGCTCTGGGTGCGGCAGTTCGAGGCCCCGTTTACGCTCATTTCCTTCGACAATCATCCCGATTGGGACGTGCGGCCGCCTTTTTGGTGCTGCGGCACCTGGATCAATCGCGCGCTTGAATTACCCCAGGTGAAGAGAGCCGTGGTCTGGGGATGCGGCAATTTCGAGCTGAATTGGCCGAACAGCCTCTTTGCCAATCACCGCGCCCTGCGCGCGGGTCGTTTGGCTGTGTGGCCATGGACGGAGCGGCTGAATGCCAAGGCGCGCCTGCGCTGGGCCGGGCTCACCCGGGAGGATTGGCGGGCGAAGTTTGCCGATTTTGTGGAGAAGCTCCGTGGCGAGCGTGTGTACATCACGGTGGATCTCGATTGTCTGTGTCCGGAGGATGCGACGACGAACTGGGAAAATGGGCTTTTTACGGCGGATGACGTGGCCTGGGCGCTGGGGCAGATCGGCGGTCAGGCTGAGATCGTGGGCGGGGACGTTTGCGGGGCAAAGTCGACGGCGAAATATGCCCGCCTAAAGCAGCGGATCGAGAGTCATCTCGATCACCCGAAAATGCCGGCCGTTGATGAAGGCGAGGCGCGGCGGCGGAATTTGCGAACGTTGGCGATTGTGTGGGAGGCTTTGACTGGGGCGGGGGTTAGTGTGGCCTGAACGGAGAGGGCTGTAAGGACAGTCTGGGTATTAGCGCGAAACCGCCAGCCCGGAGGGCTGCCGTAAAGCAGCCGGGGGTAACACCCCATAGGCGCTCACTTGCGCGCTCGTGACGAATCTCCGATTCGTCACGCACTGAGGACCGAAACACCGAAACTGTGTGAAAACTCCCGACGAGCGTCTGAGGTGAAAAATTTGGCGCGCTACGTTGCCCGCCAAGGCCTGTCTACGAACTTGGGAATGATAGCACAGCGGGCGATTTTTCCCGATTTCGGCGTCTTTTCGAGTTTTCACACAGTCTCACCGTTTCGGATGGAGGCGTATCCGCGGGCGGTGATCGACGTGGCGAAACGTTGTGACTTTGGGACAAACCGGAAGCGCGATACTGTATTCGAGCGAATCTCAGTGGAACCAACGCCCAGTTCACACCCGCAGACACCCCCGCCTGCGAAACGGAGTTTCGCTCCTCAGCGCGTGACGAATCGGAGATTCGTCACGAGCGCACAAGTAAGTGGGCGCTTATGGAGTGTTACTCCCGGCTGCTTCACGGCAGCCGTCCGGGCTGCAGGAGCTTGCTCCTACTTTGTCAGCCCAGAGATCACGTAAAACGCGAGGTCTGACGCGGTGCTCCCGAAATAACGGGTGGACTAGACGCCTCATTGAGTTGCCACGCGGACAAAGCGGGAGCAAGCACCCGCACCAAAATCGGGCGCCTTTTAGCTTTGAGGTTAGATCTGATAGGCTTCGATTAACTAACCTACTGTCGGAACTATCACTTCATGTGGATGATAACATTCCCCGTATTTCCCGCGGCGGGGGCGGTCGGGTACTGCTTGCCGGTTTCCATGGCGGCATTGGAGAGGAGCGAGCCGAAGTTGCTGCCGGTAAGTGTGCCGGTATAGATGAGGAAGCGGCCGCCGTCGGTCACAATGGAGCCGGTCGACGTGCAGGTGAAGATCTGCGTTGTCGCTTTCTTGGTGGCCAAGGTGACGTCGCCCGTCGTGGCGTGGATCGCGCCGGAGAGCGTCATGTTGCCGCCATTGAGGATTGTGACCGCTCCCGCGGAGGTTACCGGGCCGGCAATCGTCAGGGCGCCGGTGGTGGTGAAGGCAAATGCTCCGGACGTGGTCGTGACTGCGCCCAGAGTCGTGATGACGTTGCTCGAGCTCAGATCGATCGATGTGCCGGACACCGCCAGGCTATCCGCCGTAATCACGCCGGTTTGTGTCACAGCGCCGAGGGACGTGATGGAGAGCGCCCCGGTGAGCGTGCTCGTGGAGAGCACCGTGGCATCGTGGTCTGCGATCGTGGCCGATGCGGCCTTCAAGACGAGTGCGCCGAGAGCATTGGCTGTGTTATCGAGCAGGATCTGGTGGCCGGTCGCCGTGAGCGTCATAGTCGAAGCCGCACTCACCACCGCGTTGACGGCGCCGATATGCGAGGTGATGTCTCCGCCAGTGCTCGTGAGGGTCAACTTGCCGGTCGCAGTTGCTCCGGCGAGTTGGATGGCATTCGAAGCCGTCACGGCAATGTCGCGTCCGCTCAGCGTGAGGCTCTGGAACTGGTTGGCCTGCGACAGGGTGATGTCGAGCGCGGAGATGTTGGTGGCTCCCGTGACCGTAAGGGCGCCCGTCTGGGTGATGGAGCCCGTGGCCGCGACCGTCAGGTTTCCGGTGAATGAGCCGGCGGCGAGCTTGACGCTTCCCGCATCGTTCAGGAGCACATTCTTGCCCGCAGCGGCGTGCAGCGTGACGTCGCTGGGCAGCTTATTGGCCGCGTCGAGGGTGATGGCTCCAGTCGTGGAGGTGAAGGACGAGGTCGCTGAGACCGAGGTGACGTCGGTTTCGGTAATGTCGCCCGTCGCGGTCAAAGTCAGATTGCGCACGGAGGAAATGCCGTTCAACACCAGAGCACCGGAGGTTTGCAGGGTTACGTCGCGAGCCGAGGTGATCGATACACCGTGGAAGGTGTTGCCACTGTTATTCAGCGCGATGTCGCCCGAAGCGCCAGAGACGAAGGCCGCGGCCCCGCCGATGGTGAGTGGACCGGTCTGGGTGATCGCGCCGGATGCGTGGATGTTCAGTGTGCCGGGCAGGGTGAGACTCGCCAGCGTGGTCGGCAGGGCATTGGTCAGAGACAGACTGTCTGCGCCGGTGACGGTGATCGTTCCGGTCAGATGGTTCGACCCGGTATCGAGCGTGATGGTGGAACCCGGAGCCGTCGTGATGAGGCTGGTCGCTCCGCCTACGGTCAACGTGCCGCTGTCCGTGATGGCGCCGCCGGAAGTTAGGTTGAGATCGCCGGTGAGGGTGACTCCAGCCAGTGCCGTGGCGTCGCCTTCCACCAGGGTGGCGGTGGCGCCGGTCATGATGATGGAGCCGAAGGTATTGCCGCTGTTGGTCAACGAGACGGTGTGGCCGGCTGCATTGAACGTCGCCAGGCCGGTGACGTGGAGCGCGTTTGTGGATGAGATGTTGCCCGAGGCGGCGGTGGCGGTCAGCGCCGCGAACGGCGTCGTGGCGCCCATGTCGCCGCCGAAGGTGATGCTCGTGGCCTGCAGCGCGAGCGAGTGATTGCCGGTAGCGCCATTTACGGCCTTATCGAAGGTCAGCGCGCCGCCGGCGGTCAGGATGGATGCGCCGCCCGTCTGCACGACTCCCGAGTATTCCTGTGCGCCCGTCGTGGTGACATTGCCGGTAACCTGAATCTGACCGGAGGTTGCGGCCGAGGCGAACAAAGACCCTAGCGAGCCCGTGCTGCCAACATTGCCGCCAAAACTAACCGATCCCGTAGTCGACGCCGCGGAGAAGTTATAGTGTCCGGGGCTATCTACCGTTTTAGTAAAGGTCAGATCCCCATTCGTGCAGGTGAGATTAACATTCCCGAGCAGCGTCAAGGTCTGAGTGAAGCTCAGGGAATTGGCGCTGATATCCTGGGAGAGTTGCGCCGGGCTAATGAAGGTCATCGAGATCGGCGCATTGATCGCGGCGCTCTGCAGGATGGTGGACCTGACACCGCCGAGGATCAGGGACGATCCCGCGGCAAAGGTGTTCAGCGCGCTATTGCTGAGGACCTGTGCGGTGGACGCATCGCCTCCGCCGAGGCTGACGTTACGGCCCGCGGTGTAGGGCGCGATCGTAATCGGGCTGCCCGCCTGGACCGAGCCGGCGGCGCCAGTGAAATCGACATTGTCAGCGGTGATCGAGATGGCGCCGGTCGTATGGATGCCTTTCGCCTGGAAGCCGGTCGCGTGAGCTACGGTGAAGCTCGAGAGCTGAGTAGTGCCGCCCGCCGCGCCGCTCAGGATGATGTTTCCGCCCGCGGTGAGGGTCGGATTCCCGCCTCCGACGACTCCGGCGTCGACTGTGCTATCGAAGAGGATGTTTCCGGAGGTGGCCAGGATCGCGCTGTTGTAGATGGCAACCGGGCTGTGGAACTCGATGGAGCCTCCGCCTACGGCTTGGATCGGGGAATTCAGCAGGTTGATGCCGTTGGCGGCGGTGTAGTCCTGATTTCCCGAGGTGCGAACGGTGGGATAAACATTGATGACTCCGCCGGTAAGGTTGATCGAGGTCAAGGGAGTTTCACCGATGCTGGCTCCCGTAGAATTGCCAGACTGGCGGCCGTAGAGGTTGATCGCGCCGCTGCCAGCATTTGCCGTGAAGGGGAAGGCCGCATTAATGGAGCCGGTCTGCGAGATATCGCCGCCGGCGCTGGTTAACGTTGTCGCAGCCTGGAGGGTCACGGAGCCGACGAGATTGATCGCGCCGCCGACGGTGCTGATCGTGGGGCTGGAGGCGACGTTCAGGTTGATGTTCGCCGCCGAAAGCGTGACGCCCGCTCCAGCCTGATCGGTAGAGATAGCGCCGCTCACGGTCATCGTGCTGCTCGTCGCCGAACCCAGCAACGTGACGGAATCATGGAAGGTGGCCGCGCCGACGGAGATCGCGCCGGTGTCGGTGGCCTGGCCGATGGTGATGCCGGAGAAGCCGTCGATAGCCGCGATTTCTGCAGTGGTCAGGTTGAGGTTGCCAGCGCCATTCACCCCAATCGTGCGATTGGCGGTGAGAGGCTCGATCGTCAAGTTGTGGCCATGACCGGCGACGGTGACGCCGTTGCTCATCGTGAGGGTATCTGTCTGCCAGAGGAAATCACCGGCGCCCGTGCTGCTCACTGCGCCTGTGACGGTCAGGGCTTTTGTGACAATATTGAGCGATGTTCCGCCGCCACTGAGGATGATATTTCCATCGAGTTCCGTCGTGCCGGTCGGACCGGCCACGGTCAGGCTCTGGCCAGAGAAGCCGGAGGCGACCGTCACGGTTGGCGCCGTAATCACGACATTGCCTACCGGCGTGACATTGCCCAAAGCGCCGCTGAAGAGGACGACGCCGAGGTCGGAGCCGACGTGGAGATCGTAGGAGCCATTGACATGGTTGTTGAAGACCACGTGGCCGGAGCTGTGGGTCTGGGCGGCGGCGTCGGACGAAACGAGGAGCACGTCGCCATTGAAGGTAACCGTGCCGCCGGTGTCCGAGCGGACCAGGCCGCCGAGTTCGATCTGTGCGCTAGAAGGCGCTGCGCTGTCGGTGCTGATCGTGACATTTCCGACCGCTTCGACGCGCGGCAAACTGCCAGCCGACGTGATGATGACGGCGCCGGTATCGGACGTTTGCGCTCCGGTGTAGGAAGAGCCGGTCAGGACGACATTGCCAGCCGATTTCAGCAGGCCGCCGCCGGAGCCGGCGCCACCGATGAAGACGCCGCCGTGGCCGTCATGGTCAGAATCGGCCGCGAGCGTAATATCGGCCGAAGCCGCAGTCGTGGCCACATTTGAGAGGATGTCGATATTCTCCGTTGCAGACAGGGAGACGGCTCCGGCGAGCGTGCCCGCGCCATTGACGGTGATGGAGCCGTCGTTCGAGATGGAGACGCCGCCGCCGTTGCTCAGCGACTGGAGGTTGCCGATGATCAAGTCGGAGACGGCGCTGTGGTAAACGATCGCGCCGCCGCCGGTATTTGTGCCGTTGAATTGCAGCGCCGTATTGTTATTGGCGAGCGACTGACCGCCCACAGAGCTGGTATTGAGCACCGCAGCGTCCAAAACCGCGGCCGTACCGGTTTCCGTGATCTTGCCGGCGGCGGTGAGATTTACCGTGCCGTCCGTCTCGATGTTGCCCGCGATCGTGATGGCGCCGCTGGCGGTGTTGGTGATGTTGCCGTGGCCGTCGCCCACCTGGGCGCCGAAGCCTGCCTCCTGCGGATCGAAGGCACCGGTATCGGTGATCGTCAGAGCGCCCGTATTGCTGATGGCGATGTCACCCGTGCCAGTGACTTCGTCGATCGTGCTCACCTTGGTTTCCAGCGCGCCGCCCGAGGCGCCGTTGCCGATGCCGGTTCCGGCGCTCAGATTGGCCACCGAAGCGGTGATATTCAGGGTATCGCCGTTGCCGTCGGTAATGGCCCCGGTCTTGTCGACGAGCGTGACCGTGTGGCCGGTATCCACGATCGAGCCAAGCGAGAGATCACCGCCGGTAGTGGCGATCGCAATGTCGCCGCCGGCCACCAGATTGGCGATGGCGCCGATGTTGTTATCGTTGAAGAGGGTGATCGCTCCGGTCGTATTTCCGGAGAGCGAAGCGATGTACAGGACGGAATCGGAGAACTGCGTCACCGCGCCAGTGATATTGTCGCCGCCGGAGCCGCCCAGGAGCAGGCCGCCATTCGGGGAGTTGATATCACCGAGGGTCACATTGGCGGCGTCGCGCACCACGACTGCATTTGCGCTGCTGCTCTGCGAATCGATCGTTCCGGCGAGCGAGACATTGCCGTCGTTGCCGTCGACCGTCACCGTTCCGGAATGCCCGTCGACCGTGGCGGAGCTATTCAGGCTGACGCCTGTGCCGGTGAGGGTGATGCCGGTTGTGCCCGAGACATTGCCGTTTACGGAGAGCGGACCGGTGGTGGTTACCATGACCGCGCCATTGTTCGTGGAGATTGGGCCGGTGGTGAGGCCGCCGGAGGCGCTGTTGGAGATGTCGATGTCGCCTGTGCCCGTATTCGTGGCGGAACTGAGCGTGGAGATATTGGTATCCAGCGAGACGCCGGTCGCGGCGGAAACCGACAGATTCGGAGCGGTAACATTCACCGCTGCGCCGTTGCTATCCGTGATCGCACCGTTGGTGGAGGTAAGGCTCGCGCTCGTGCCAGCCGTGACCGTGCCGACATTGAGGTCGCCGGCGCTGGTCACTGTGGCGGTCGTGCCCGCATTGACCGAACTCAGATTAAGCGAGCCGGAAACGTCGTTGATGAGGATGCTGCCGGCCGCCGTCGCGGTGACTGGGCCGGTGAAGTCGTTGCCATTCGGCAGGTTGATCGAGCCCGTGCCGCCGTTGAGCGTCACGGCGCCGGCGCCGGGAGCCTGGGTGATCGTCCCGGTTTCGCCGAGGCCGTTTCCGGAGAGCGAAAGCGTTCCCGTTCCGGTCGTGACTGTGCCGAGAGTGAGGGAGCCGCCCGTGGCGACTGCGGTGTTGGCCGCGCCTGTGTCTGTCAGCGAGACCGATCCGCCGAAGGTGTTGCCGCTGTTCGTGAGCGTGATGTTATGCGAGCCGGAGTCGATGGCCGTGGTCCCGGTAACATTGAGCGCAGAGGTTTGGGAGACGTCTCCGCCGGCGGTCACCTGGAGATTGCCGCCGGTGCTGCCCTGGAGAGCGAGGCCATCGGTTTCCGCGATGAAGGCGTTGCCGCCGGTCTTGTTCAGGGCGAGCGTATTGACGTTCGTGTCGAGCGGAGCGCTGCTGCTGCCGACATTGCCGCTGCCATTCAAGGTGAGCGTTGGCGCGGTGACCAATCCATTGCCCGTGACCGGTCCGCTATTCGTAACGCTGATCGCGCCGGTGGAGGTGAAGCTGTTGTTGAAGTCGATTTCCGACCCAGTGAGCGAGGCCGAGCCGACATTTACCGCGCCATTGAAGGCGGCGTCGCCGCTGTCGGTCACCGAGAGGCTGGTCGCCGTGAGGCCGCCGGTTTCGGTGACATTCGTGGCGCTGGTAACTGTTACGGCGCCGAGCGACGTGGAGCCGCCGACTGCGCCGGTGAAGGTGATATTGCCCGTTCCGGCGGAAAGGCCGAGCGTCTGGACTCCAGCCGCCGCGTCGTTCACGGTGTTGCCGAATGTGATGTCGCCTGGGCCGCTGCCCGTGTTCAGAACGATAGACCCAGCCAGCGTCACGGGCCCGCTGAAGCTGATGTTATCGTTGGTCGTGGTGATGTTTGCGGCGATCGAGACCGGGCCGGAGCCATTCTGTGTTACCGCGCCATCGGAGTTGATCGTGTCGCCGCTGCCGATCGTAAGCGCGCCGCTATTCGTGAACGTCACCCCGCCATTGCCGGTCGTGGTGATGGTTGTGCTATCGGAGATGTTGTTCGTCGCGATCGAAACGCCGCCGGAACCGGTGGTGTTTACCGGGCCGACCAAGCTGGTCGTGCCGCTGCCGGCGACTTGGGTCAGGCTGGAAGCCGTGAGTCCGGCGGATTCGGTGATGTTTGTCGCCGACTCGATGGTGATCGCGCCGAGCGGAGTGGAGCCGCCGACCGCGCCCGTGAAGGTTACATTGCCCGTGCCGGCGGTGATGTCGAGCGGTTGGTTGCCGTTCAGCGTGCTGGAGAAAGTAACGTCGCCCGCGCCGCTGCCGGTATTGAGCGCTACCGGTCCGGTGAGGGTTGTGGGGCTGTTGAAAGTGACGCTGTCGTTCGTCGTCGTGACGTCGCCCGCCGTACTGATCCCGCCGACGCCGGTAAGATTGACCGCGCCGTCCGAGTGGATGTCGCCGGCCGCGCCCAGAGTTAGCGCGCCCGTGGTGGAGTTAAGGGTGACCGGGCCGTTGCCGGTCGTGGTGATGCCGCCGTTCACCGTGACTGTGGCGGACTGGATGTTCACCCCGCCGGAGTCTGAGGTCGTCACCGCGCCGTTCAGCGTGGTTGTGCCCGTGCCGGTCGTCTGCGTAAAGCTGCCGGCGGTCAGGCCGCCGTTCTCCGAGACATTGCCTGCCGAATTGATGACCACGGCGCCGAGCGGCGTCGTGCCGCCGACCGCGCCGGTGAAGGTGATGTTACCCGCGCCGGCCGTCAGGCCGAGGGTATGTGTATCGGCCGCAGAGTCATCGACCGTCGAGCCGAAGGTGATGTTATTTCCGCCAGAGGTGAGCGTGGTATTGGCCGCAACCGTCACCGCGCCGTCGTAGTTCTGGGCTCCAGTGGTCGTGATGGACGAGGAGTCGAGCACAGTGGACCCGGTGACGTGCAGGCCGGCGACGCCGGAGATATTGCCGTCGAAGGCGCCATTGCCTGTGACGGTCAGCGAATTGCCGCCGCCGGTGACAGTGCTGTTGAAGGTCACCTGGCTGCCCGTAAGATTATCTGAGGCGGCGAGGGTGACCGCGTCGCCGTAGGACTGGGCGCCGGTCGTGGTGACATTGGCCCCCAGCACCGTGCTGCCACCGCCGTCTGTGGTCAGGCTGGTCAACGGAGTTGAGCCGCCCACTGTGGAGTTAAACTGCGTCACGCCGGTTGAATCGGCCGTGAGCGCGTGTGCGCCGTCCACGGCGCCATTGAAGGTGATGTTGCCGCTGCCCGTCGTGACAGTCAGGGAATTGTCGAGCGTCGTCGAACCCGAGACGGAGACCGCGCCATTCGACGTTGTTGTGAGAACGGTTGCGCCGTTCACGACGAGGTTATCGCCATAGGACTGAGCGCCCGTGGTCGTGACATTGCCGCCCAAGGTGGTGGAACCGCCCGCGCCGGTGGTGGTCAGGCTGGCAAGCGGCGTGGTGGCGCCGACCGTGGAGTCAAAGGCGATTGAACCGGTGGAATTCGCGCTGAGCGCCTGAGGTCCGTTGACTGCGCCAACAAACGTGACGTTGCCCGAACCGGTGGAAACCGTGAGCGCCCCGCCACTGACTGAGGTCGTCCCGTCAAATTCCACCGTGCTGTTGCTCGTCGTGAGCGTGGCCGCGGCCCCGATCGTGGTGTTATTGCCGTAGGTCTGCGCTCCGGTCGTGGTGATCGAAGCGTCAATGGTCAGCGCGCCCGCGCCGGTGGTCGTGAGGCTGGAGAGCGGGGTCGAGCCGCCGACTGCGCCGTTCAGGCTGGCGGAAGCGCCCGCGCCGACATTGAGCTGGAGCGGGTTGGCGCCATTGATGCCGCCAGTCTCGTTCAGCGCGGCGCTGGGATCGACAGCGATTTCCGCACTGCTCGCTACGGTGACGTTTGCGCCGAGCGTCAGAGTGCCGCTGACGACTTCGAGTGCGCCGTTGCCGGCTGTGCCCGTGCCGTTGAGCGTGATGGGCTCGGACAGCGTGAAAGTGCCCTGGGTTTGCAGCGTGCCGCCGGAATTGACGGTGGTTCCAGCGGAGGAGGCGCCGAGCGCCGAGGCGTTTTGTATGTTGAGCGTGCCCTGGTCGATGGAAGTGGCGCCGGTGTAGGTGTTGGCGCTGGTGATGATGACCGTGCCGCTGGTCGTCTTGTCGATGCCCACCGAGCCGGCGAGGATGCCGGAGACCGTGCCGCTCTGGAGCACGAAGTCCGTCGTGCTGGTCAGCGCGCCCGTGCTGCCGGTGATCGCGCCGCCGGAGAGGGTGACGCCAGCCACGGTATCGTTAAATGCGCCAAGCGAGAGCGTGCCGCCTGTGCTGACGGTGACATTTGTCGTGGAAGGCAAAGTGTTATCGGCGCCCAAGGCAAGTGTTCCGCCTGCCACGGATGTAGCGCCGGTATAGCTATTCGCACCGCTCAGCGTGACTGTGCCCGAGGTGGTTTTGTCGATGCCGACATTGCCGCCCAAGCCGGCCGAAACCGAGCCGCTCTGGAGTACGAAATCCGTCGTGCTGGACAGCGTGCCTGAACCGGTGATGCTGCCGGAGGAGAGAGTGACGCCGGCGACCGTGTCATTGAAGGCGCCCATGTTCAGGGAGCCGCCGTTGACATTGAGTTTCGTGGCATCGGCGATGCGATCGCTGCCGCCGAGGGCCACCGTGCCGCTGTCGATGAAGATCGTGCCGGAGCCCGCGTTCAATCCAAGCGGGTCGACCGTGACCGAGCCGACCGGAGAGATGTACTGGTTGGCATTTCCGGCGGAGGTGTTGGTATCGAGCGTCGAGGCGGTGAAGACCAGGGGATTGCTCGAGCTGCCGATGGCGCCCGTCGCCGTGACGGAGAGACCGCTGGTGGTGATGACATTCGAACCGGTGGCGGTGGCAACCGCGCCGCCGGTGTTTACCGTGAGCGAGCCGGAACCGGTGTCGATGGAGCCGGTGGTGAAGTTAACATTGGCCGAACCATTGACGAGATCGAGGTTCGTGGCCGCAGCGCGCGTGATGGGGGCGGTGACATTGATCGCGCCGGAAGCGGAGTTGCCGACTTGCAGGGCGCCGAAGCCGGTCACCTTGTCGATTTCGCCGTCGGAGAGACCGAAGGCCGTGCCGCTGGCCGTGCCGAGATCGATGGATTTGCCGGCAGTCTCCGGCGCGAGAACGACCGTGCCGCCGGTGACGCCTGTCACCGTGCCGGTGATATTCATGACATCGCCGAGCAGCGTCACGTTGCCGCCGGCGCTGATCGCGCCGGTCACGGCGAGTTTGCCGCTAAGGGCTTCCGCATCAAAGGCGCCGCTGCCGACGGTCGAGTTGCCCAGCGTGAGCGTGTTGGCATCCTTGATCGTCACTGCGTTGGCCCCGCTGTTATTGAGGGAGACGGCGCCGACGAAGTCGTTGGCGCTGTTGGCCAGGGTGATCGGGTTGGCGCCAGCCGAGATGCTGGAAGAACCAGCGATGGCGAGCGCGCCGGACTGGGTGATCGCGCCGCTCGCGCTGACGGTGTAGTTGCCGCTCACCGTGGATGCGCCAAGGTCCACCGCATTCTTATCGGTGATCGAAACGGCTGCGCCGCTGCCGATGGCCACGGTGTTGAAGTCGTTGTTCGCATTGGTCAACGTCACCGGATTGCCGCTGCCCGCGGAGAATGTCGCCGTCTTGCCGGCGCCACTATCCGTGATGGGGCCGCTCTGGGTGACGGCTCCCACGGTATTCACGTTCAGGTTGCCGGAAACAGTGCTCGTGCCCAGGATGAGGGAGTTTGCGTCGTCCACCGTGACTTCGGAACCGCTGCCGATGCTGACCGTGGCGAAATCGTTCGAGGTGTTATTGAGCGTGATCGGGTTGCCGCTGCCGGCGGAGAAGGAGGCCGTCTTGCCCGAAGTATTCGCCGTGATGACACCGCTCTGGGTGATGGCTCCGGAGGTCGAGACCGTCAGATTCCCACTCACATTGAGCGTGCCGAGATCCAGCGCATTGCTGTCGGTGATCGAGACGTCGTTGCCGCTGGTGACGTTTACCGTGGCGAAGTCGTTGCCCGCGTTGGACAGATCGATATTATTTCCGGCGCCGGCGGCAAAGGTTGCCGTGGATCCAGCCGTGGTGGCAATGATCGCGCCAGTCTCAGTGATGGCGCCCGCCGTGACGATGCTCAGATTGCCGCTGTCTGTGATTCCGCCGATGTTCAGCGCATTGGCGTCAGTGATCGAGACGTTATGCGCGCCGGTGACGGCGACGGTTGCGAAGTCGTTGCCGGTGTTGGTGAGCGTGAGATCGGCGTTGTTCGGAAGATTGAACGTCGCCGTCTTGCCCACGCCGTTGTCGATGATCGCGCCGCTCTGGGTGAGCACGCCGCCGGTGGTCACCACGAGATTTCCGCTCACGGTGGAGGGTCCGAGGTCGAGGGCATTGCTATCCGTCAGCGTGACATTGTTGCCGCTGACGATTTTCACCGTGCCGAAATCGTTGCCGCTGTTGGCCATGCTCACGTCATTCGCCGCGCCGGCGGTAATGGTGGTCGTGCCAGGCACAGTGATTGCGCCGGTGAGGGAGATGGCCGCGCCCGAGTTCAGGTTGAGATTGTCTCCTGCGCCGAGGGTCAGCGAGCCGCTGCCGGAGATGCCGGCGCCCGTGGTGAGCGTGACATTTTCAGAAAGGGTGATGGGAGCGCTGAGGGTGATCGCGCCGCTGCTGCTATCGCCGATTTGCAGCGAAGGAGTAGTGATGAGGCCGAGTTCCGCGTTGGTCGCGGTAAACTTGCCAGCGGTCTGAGTTCCCAGATCGATCTGCTCACCCGCGGTGGGGATCAGCGCGACTGTGCCAGTAGACGAAATCGTCCCAGCCAGCGAAAGGTCCGCCGCGTGGATCGTGGCCGAGCCCGCCGAGACCGAGCTGCCGGCCGTCTCGGTGTAGGTCCCGGCGCCGTCGCCATTGGTGTCGGCGTTGGCATTGAAGGCTCCCGTGGTCGTCACCTTGGCGTTCGAGCCGCTAAGGGTGATGCCATTGGTCGCATTCAAGGTCACTGTGGAAGCGGTGAGCGCCTGGGTGTCGGTGACTTGTGAGCCGGTGACGCTGAGGGTTCCTGTGCCAACGTTTACCGCGCCGTTCAGGTTTACTGCGCCCTGCGCGGTCATCGAAACCGTGTTGGAACCGGAGATCGTTCCCGTCGTGGTAAGCGTCGTGCCGGCATTGACGACGAAGTTCGTTCCGCCCACGTTCGAGGCGCCCAGGGTGAGAGCTCCGGAATCGGTGAGGGAGACATTGGCGGACCCGCCATCTGAAAGCGAAACCGCGCCGCCAAAATGGTTGCCCGAATTGGTGAGGGTAATCGGGTTGAAGGAGACCCCGACCGTGATCGAACTCGTGCCGCCGATCTGCAGCGGGCCGCTCTGGGAAATCGTCGCACGGTCGGTGGTAACGCTCAGATTCCCGGAGATGGTGGTGGCCGGGAGAGTAAGCGCTCCGGAGCCGCTGTTGGTCGTAATATCCTTGAGCGGCACTGTGGATCCGATGGCGCCGCCGAAGGTCAGTGACCCGCGGCCGACGTTCATGGAGAGCGATTGCGCCCCGCTGACCGTGCCGTCGATGGTCGAACCGAAGCTGATGGACGAGTTCGTGGTCACCATCGAGACGCTATTCACCAGTTGCACGGCATTGCCGTAGGACTGGGTTCCCGAGGTCGAAACGTTGCCGCTGAGTTCCGTGATTCCGCCAACACCGGTGATCGTAAGAGTGGTAGGTTTGCTCGTCCCACCGATTGTGGAGCCGAAGAGCGTTGTGCCGGTGGAGCCGATCGAAAGCGCGTGGGTTCCGTTTACCGCGCCGCTCAAGGTCACATTGCCGCTGCCGGCGGTAATGCTGAGATCGCCGCCGAGCGTGGTGGCGCCGCTGACCGAAATGGCGCCATTGGCGGTGCTGCTCAGTATCGTCGCCGCGCCGGGCGTAACAAGGGAGTTGTAGGTCTGGGCTCCGGTCGTCGTGACATTTCCGGCCAGGTTTGTGACACCGCCGCCGCTCGTCGAGAGACTGGCCAGCGCCGTGCTGCCGCCGACAGCGGCATTGAAGGCCGTCGTGCCCGAGCTGGTCACGGAGAGCGCCTGCGTGCCGTTCACCGCGCCGGTGAAGGTCACATTGCCGCTGCCAGTGTTAACGGAGAGTGCGCCGGAGAGCGTGGTCGTGCCGCCGAATTGGACGGCTCCGTTCCCGGTCGTCGTGAGGGTGACCGGACCTGTGATGGTCAGGTTCTCACCATAGGTCTGTGCGCCGGTGGTCGTAACATTTGCTCCGACCGAGACTGTCCCGCCAACATTCGTGGTGACGGTGGTGAGGGGAGTCGTTCCGCCGACGATGCCTGAGAACGTGGTGGCGCCGGTGGAGTTGCCAAGGAGGGCATGGGCGCCATCGATCGCGCCGGCGAAGGTCAAGGCGCCGGAGCCGACATTGAAGGTGGCGTCGGTGGTCAGCGAAAGCGCGCCGAGGATCATCGGCTGATTCGTGGTGGAAACGGAGCCGGCCACCGTGGTCAGCGAAGGATTGCTGGCATTGCCGGAGGTGCTGAGGCCGCCGGTGAAGGTCAGCGCATCGGAGGCATCGTTGCCCAGCGCAAGCACGCCTGTATTCAGAAAGGCGACCGCGTTTGTAACCGTTCCGCCGGCATTGAGGGCGAGTGCGCCAACGCTGCTGGTCGTGGTCAGGCTCGTTGCGGTGAGCGCGCCATTGAAGGCGATGGGGCCGGTGCTGGCCGTGAGCGCCACTGTGGGCTGCGCAACGCTGCCGCTGAAGGTGAGGCCGCCGGAATTTGTGACGGTGAGTGTGCCGGAGCCGGAGATGTTGGGCGTCACCGTGGATGCATCGGTGCGATTGATGGTGAGGCTCGCGTTGTTCGTAACATTTCCCGTCCCGAGGGCGCCACCTGTGCCGAGTTGCAGAACGCCCGTGCTGATCGCGGTCGTGCCGGTGTAGGTATTGGCTCCGGTCAGGATCTGCGTGCCTGCGCCTTCCTTGGAAAGGTTCGTCACGCCGGTATCTGTAACCACCTGGCCGCTGAAGGTTCCGCCGCCGCCGGCGACACCGACATGCAGGGTGACATTTGAGCTGGTGGAGTTTCTCACCTGGCCCGCGCCCGTGAGCGCATCGACGTAGACGTTGTCCCCGCGCAGATCGAGCGTGGCCCCGGAGGAAACATCCAGGCTGGCGGTGTTAGTCGTCCAGACGCCGTTGAGACCGTCGTTGGCGAGCACGCCGGCCTCGACGAAGATATGGCCGGAGAGACTAATGACGCCCTGAGTCGTGCTGCTGCCGATACCGAGTGTGCCGGAGCCGGTTTTGTGAAGTTCTCCGCTGCCGGTGATGGTCTTGGTATAGTCCCACTGGCCTTGTGCGAGGCTGGAGTTGAACTCCAAGGCTCCGGAGCCGCCGATATTGACCGAGCTGTTGAAGACCGTGTCGTCCACCAGCGTGAGACGGCCGCCGACGATCGAGGTCGCCCCGGTATAGCTAGCGGCGCCGGACATCGTCAGCGTCCCTGCACCGGTCTTCGTAAATGTGCCCGCACCGGTGATGGCGCCGGCTGCCGTGGTGCTGGTGGCGTCGCCCGTGCTGAAGCCGATTCCATTGAGCTGCAGAGTCGTGCCGGAGTCACTCGTGAATGAGTTCGTCGTGACCGTGGCTCCAGTCGTGAGCGTCATCGTCTTCGTGCCGTCCAAGTGCACGGCTTCGGCATAGCTGCCGTCGTTGACGATCACGTGACCGCTAGCGCTGAGGGCGGCAATGCCCGAGCCGAGGGTGCTGAAGGCGGTGACTCCGTAGATGGCGGGCTGATTTCCCGGCGTGCCGAGATCCGCATCGGCGATGATCGTGCCAGGCGTAAGGCTGCTCCAGGCGGTATCCTCGACATAGTCGAGCGTGGGAGCGCTGCCGTCGACGAGGGTCAGATCGTTGCCATCCGCGCCATTGTAGAAGAGCCGGAAGGCGTGTCCGCCGATAGTGACCGGGACGCCGCCGGCCGAGCCGGACGGTCCGGTAGTGAGGCCAGCGCCGGTGTGATCGATAAGCTTGATCAGTTGCTGCGCCGAGGGCGCGGCCGCGCCGCCCGAGAAGGCGAGCGTAGCTCCGCTGAGATCCAGATTGCCGCTGACAACGAGTTCATCGAAGTCGACGCCGGCCGTGTTATAGGGCGAATTAACATGGAAATTGACCGTGCCAGTGGGGGTGAAATTGCCGTGGATGGTCAAAACGCCGGGGCTTGAGCCGAGGGCGACCGAGCCGTTGCCGCTCACATTGCCGGTGATCACACCCGTGCCGCCGAGCGTACCGGCCGAGCCGATTGTCACATTGCCGGTCAGGGCGGCATTTTCCAACAGGTTGCCGCCGGTGATGGAGACTCCACCGCCGAGGGTCTGTGTGCCCAGGAGGGAGAATGTTCCCACGCCGCTCTTGACCAGCGAAGTAGCGCCGCCGGGGCCATTGGCCAGCGACAGGGAGAAGCTGTTCAGGCCCGTATTGGAGCCCGTGAGCGTGAGAGTGCGTGCGCCACTGTCGCCGTAACCTACGGCTGCAGTGCTGCTGAAGGCGAGGGCGCCGGAGCCGGAGGCGTCGATCGTCCCGCCGGCTGCATCGAGTGTAAAGTCACGATCGGTGCTGACCGCCGCGCCGGTGTATTGCAGTGTGCCGCCGGCAAAGACGAGGTTGGTTGCGTCATTGCTGCTCTCGCCCAATCCGCTCGCGATGCCGCCATTGGCCAGGGTGCTGACGCTCAGGACGCCACCATTTAGCGTCACCGCGCCGGTGAAGGTATTTGCCCCCGAGAGGGTCACCGTGCCGGCGGTGGTTTTGACGAGGCCGACGCTGCCGCCGAGGATGGCCGAGGCTGAGCCGCTTTGGACATCGAAGGGCGTGGTGCTGGTCAAAGTGCCGGAGCCCGTGATCGAGCCGGACACCAGGCTCACGCCGGCCAGCGTCTGCGAGGTGGAGCCGAGGCTGAGCGTGCCGCCATTGACCACGAGGGTGTCTGCGGCGGGGAAGGCATTGGTCACGCCGAGCGCCAGTGTGCCGCCGCTGACCGTCACGGCGCCCGTGACCGTATTCAGGCCGGAGAGCGTCACTGTGCCCGCTGTAGTCTTCGCAATGCCTTGGCCGCCGGCCAGGATGGCGGAGACGCTGCCGCTCTCGAGATCGAAGGTGGTCGCGCTGGTCAGCGTCGCCGTCGCGCCGGTGATGGCGCCGCCCGTGAGGCTCACGGCGTTCACGGATTGGCTCGCGGAACCAAGGGCTAGCGTGCCACCGGAAACGCTCAGGCTGCTGCCGGCTGCAAATGCATTCGCAGCCGTGGTCGTAAGCGTGCCGCCGGTGACACTGGTCAGACCGGTGTAAGTTTCCGTGTTCGTAACCGTCCAACTGCCGGCTGCGGATTTCGTGAGGCTGGTGGCGCCGGTGTTATCCGAGAGCACGGGTGCAAACGTATTCGCGCCCGTGTTGCTGCCCGTGAGCGTGAGGGTGTGGGCATTCGTGCCCACGAAGGCGACGGCGCCGACGCTCGTAAAATTCAGGGCGCCGGAGCCGGAAGCATCGATCGTGGCGCCATTGACGCCGATCGTGAAGAGGCGATTCGTGCTATGGCCCGCGCCGGTGTATTGCAGCGTGCCGCCGTCGATGATGAGGTTGCCCGAGGCATTCGAGCTCTGGCCGAGCGGACTGGCGACACCGCCATTCGGAATGCTGGCCACACTGAGCGTGCCGCCGGTGATGTCTACCGGCCCGCTGTAGGTATTGGAGCCGGTGACCGACCACACGCCGCTGCCGGATTTGTTGAGCGAAGAAGAGCCGCCGGAGTCGCCGAGCAGGCCGGCGAAAATGTTATTCGCCGTGTTGGAGCCAGTCAGCGTGAGGTTATGCACGCCGCCATTCATCAGCCCCACGGCGCTGGTCGAGGCAAAGTTCAGCGCTCCCGTGCCGGAGGAATCGAGCGCGCCACCCGCGGTGGTGACGGAGAAGTTGCGGTCTGTGCTGACCCCGCCGCCGGTGTAGCGCAGCGTTCCGCCATCCAGGATCAAGTTGCTGCTCAGTGAAGCGGAGGCGCCGATGGCGCTGGACTGGCCGCCATTGGCCAGCGTATTCACGCTCAGCGTGCCATTGTGAATGGTCGTGATCCCGGTGTAAGTATTGAGGCCGCTCAGCGCAAAGACGCCGGCGCCATTTTCATACACCGAAGTGAGTCCGCCGCTGCCATTCGGGATGATGGAGGCCAGGCTGCTGGGGCCGGAGGTGGAAGGCACGAGATAGAGCGTGGTTCCGCCGCTGCCGCTGGTGGCCAGCGTGCCCGTGCCGGTGAAATTGAGGCCGCCTGAGCCCGAGGCGTCGATTGTTTCCGTGCCGTTGCCGAGCGTGAAGAGGCGATCGGTAGAGGCCGCCGCCGCGCCGGTGTAGTGCAGGGTGGACCCATTGGTCAGCTGGAGACTCGAAGCGCTGCTGGAGCCGGCGCCGAGGGAGCTGGCGGCCCCGCCATTTGCGATCGAAGTGACATTTAGGATGCCGCCCGTGATGTTGGCCGCGCCCGTGAAGGTATTTGCGCCGGTCACCGACCAGGTCCCGCTGCCCGACTTCGTGAAAGTGGTCGATCCACCGTTATCGCCGATGATCGGAGCAAAGAGGTTTGCGCCGCCATTCGAGCCGGTGAGGGTCAGGCTGCGCGCGCCCGTGCCGCTCAGGGCGAGGGCGCTGGTATTGGTAAACTGCAATGGACCGCTGCCGGAAGAGTCGATCACAACACCGCCCGTGCCGAGCGTGAAGAGGCGATCGGTCGAGGCGCTGCCTCCAGTATACTGAAGCGTGCCCGCGTTGAGCACCAGGTTGGAAGCCGCATTCGAGCTTTCGCCCAGCGTGCTGGCGACGCCCCCATTGCCGATGCTTGTCACTACCAGAGTGCCGCCATTGAGGGTCGTCGGGCCTATGTAGGTATTCGCGCCGCTGAGAGTAATCGTGCCCGTGGTGGATTTCACCAACCCGACATTTCCGGACAGGACCGTCGAAATCGATCCATTCTGCACCTGGAAATCTGTTGTGCTGGTCACCACGCCGGAGCCAAAGATGTTGCCGTTGGTCACGGTCACGGCGGAAAACGCCTCGTTGTAACCCGCGAGATTGAGCGAGCCGCCGCTGATGTTGATCGAACTAGAGCTCGAGAGCGCATTGTCGATCCCGATCTGGACCGTGCCAGACGTGACCGTTAGCACTCCAGTAAAGGTGTTCACCGCGTTGAGAATCGCTGTGCCACTGCCGGTTTTGACGACATTGACGTTTCCGACGATGGGCGACGAATAGACGCCGCTGACGATCTGGTAGTCCTGCGGGGTGGAAAGAATACCCGACCCTGTGACACTCCCGGCAGTGAGGGTCACCTGCTTCACCGTGTCATTGTAGATGCCCATGTTCAGCGTGCCGCCATTGACTTGGACACTGCTGTTCGTGGCCAACTGATTGGACGCGCTCATGTTGACGGTGGCGCCCGAATCGATCCGCAAAAGGCCTGTATAGGTCTGCGCATTATCCAGCTCCCAAGTGGAGCCGGTGACATAGAAATTCGAGGCGTGGGAGTTATCGCCCAGCACAGGATAGAAGTGGTTCACCGCCGAGGCCGTACCGGTGAGCGTCAAGACATTGGACGCTGTGGTGCTCAGCAATCCGATGCTGCCGGTATTGCTGAGGGTCAGGCCGCCTGAGCCGGACGAAGAAATGACGCCGCCGCCGGAGCCAACCGTGAAGAGGCGATCCGTGCTCGCCGCCGGCCCGGTATACTTCAATGTGCCGCCGTTATCCAGCACGAGGTTGCCTGCAACGTTGCTGCTCTGGCCGAGCGGACTTGGCAGGCCGCCATTTGGCAGAGAAGAGATCGAGAGGATGCCGCCAAGAATGTTAACACCGGAGGCAAAGGTATTCGTTGAATTGACGGTCACCGTACCGCCGGTGTTCTTGGTCAAGCCATGGGAGCCGGTGAGGATGCCGGAAATCGTGCCGTTCTGAGCCAGGAAATCACCGCCGGTCGTATTTAGCGCGCCGGTGGTTCCGCTGAGCGTTCCATTCACCAGCGTGGCTGCGGCGATGGACTGATTGTGGGTGTTCAGGTCGAAGGTTGCGGCTCCGCCATTGATCACCAGCGAAGACGCTGGCAACAGCGCATTATCGACTCCGAGCTGAAGCTTGGCGCTATTCACCGTCGTCGTGCCGGACCACTGTTCGCTGACCGGAAGGTTCCAGGTCGTGTAGCCGTTGACAGTGACATTTGTCGCGCCGCCCGTCCCATCGCCAAGCAGCGGGTAGAAGTTATTCGTATAAACGTTCCCCGTGTACGAAGTGAACGTGAAGTTGCGACTGCCCGAGCCCGTGAAAGCGATGGAACCAGTATTCGCGAAAGTCAGCGGGCCTTCGGATCCAATGCCGCCGCCATTTTGTGTGACGGTGAAGAGACGATCCGTGCTGGCGGTGGTCGTGGAATAGTAATCCAGGATGCCGCCATCGAGGATCAAATTGCTGGCCGCATTGGTGGTGATACCCAGAGGGCTGGCGACCCCGGCGTTCCCAAGGCTCGTGACCGAGAGATAGCCGCCGCTGATCTTCGTGTACCCGGTGTAAGTGTTCGGCCGAGTAACGTAGGTGATGCCACCTGTGGTTTTGACGAGGTTGACATTGCCCGTGAGGATGGCATCGATCGTGCCGCCCTCGGCATCGTAGTCGGTGGCGCTAGTGACAATGCCGGTGGAACTCTTCAGATCGCCACCAAGCACAGAAACCTTGGCCAAGGTCTGGTTGTGCGTCTGGAAATCCATGATGCCGTTGCCCTCGACGCTGAGCGAGCTGGCCGTATTGAAGTAATTGTCTCCGCCAACGACCAGCGTGCCACTGGTTACGCGGAGTTTGCCTGTCCAATTTTGTGGCTGGGTAAACAACCAAACGCCGCCATCGGTGGTAACTGAGGTCGGGTTGGCTCCATCGTCATTGAGCAGCCCATTAAAGCTGCTCACGCCGCCGGAGGAGCCTCCCAGATAGAAAGTATGGACGCCTGTGCCGCTGAAGGTGATCGGCGTGGTATCGGCCCAGGTCACAGGAGCGCCGGAGGAATTGAACCCGCCTCCATTCGAGGTCGTGAGCGTGACGCGCCGATCGGTGCTGGCGCTGGTCGAGCCCGCATACTGCAACCGGCCGCCATCGAGGATGATGTTTGACGGAGCGGACGAGCTGACGCCCAGTGGGCTGGCGATGCCGCCATTGGGCAGCGAGGTCACGCTGAGTATACCGCCGCTGATCGTGACCACGCCGGGATAGGTATTCGCGCCGCTGAGCGTCACGGTGCCGCCGGTCGTCTTGGTTACACCCACCGTGCCGCCCAGAATGGCGGAGATCGTGCCGCTCCTCAGATCATAGTTACTTGGGCTGGACAGAACGCCGGTGGTTCCGCTGATGGTCCCGCCGCTCAGGGTGATCGTGGCAAATGCCTGATTGTGAGTGTTAATGTCGAACGTGCCGCCGCTGACGTTGATCGAGCCGCTGGTGACAAACTGATTGTCGGCCGTCAGCTGGAGCGTGCTGCCGCTGACCAGGGTGGTCCCGGTGTAGCTGGGAGCCACGAGCATTGTGACCGGCGAGGGGATCGTCGTACCGGCGCCATTGAACCACGAGGCATTGACATTCGCCACCGTGCTGCCGCCCAGCACCACTTGGACCGAACCGCTTTCCAGATCGAAATTCGTATTCGAGGAGAGCGTGCCCGAACCTGTAATGGCGCCGCCGAGCAGGGAGACCTTGCCCATCGTTGGGCTGAGGCTGCCGAGGTCGAACGTGCCGCCAAAGATCTGCACGTTACTCGTTGTCGGGATTGCGCTGGTTGTGCCCAGCCGCAGAGTGCCTTGGTTGACGACGGTGGGAGTCGAGTAGCTGCTCGAGTCGGTGAGCGCCCACGTGCCGACGCCATTCTTGGTCACGGCGTCCGACGTCATCGTGAAGCCGACATTGGTCGGAATGCCACTCGGGAAGTAAAGGTACTGCTCCGGGAAGGAGAAATTCGACAGGGTGGGATGGAAGGTATTCGCCGAAGTGTTGGAACCGGAAAGGATCAAGCTCGGAATCGGGACGTAGCCGTTCACTACCTGGATCGCATAGCTTTGCGAGTACTGCGTGTATTGCGAGGAGTTGGTTTGATAGACGATCGAGCCGGAGCTGGTGAAATTCAGCGCTCCCGTGCCGGAGGAATCGATCGTGCCGCTGTTGGCGGTGACGGTGAAGAGGCGGTCCGTGCTGTCGCCGCTGCCGAGATACTGGAGCGTGCCGCCGTCGAGGATGAGATTGGATGCGGCCGAGGAACTGGCCCCGAGCGGTCCGGGCACGCCGCCATTGGTGAGGTAGGTCACCGCGAGCGTGCTGCCGTAGCTGCCGGTGGCGCCCGGGTAGGGGTCGCTGCCGGTGATGCGAGTCACACCCGTATAGGTATTGGCGCCGCTCAAGGTCACTGTACCGGTGGTGGTTTTATTCACGCCCACCGTGCCGCCGAGAATGGCGGAGACAGTGCCGCTCTGGAGATCGTAGGCTGTGGAGCTGGTCAGCGTGCCGGTCGTTCCAGCGATTGTCCCGCCCGTGAGCTGCACGGAGCCCGCGCTTTGATTCCACGAGCCGATATCAAATGTGCCGCCGCTCACGGTGAGGGCGTTGCCATTGGGGAGCGCGTGGGTGGCCCCTAGTGCTAGCGTGCCTTGGGAGACCGAGGTGCCGCCGCTATAGGTATTTGCGCCGCTGAGGGTCACTGTGCCGCTCGTCGTCTTGCTTACGCCGACCGAGCCGCCGAGAATGGCGGAGATGCTGCCGTTCTCGAGATCGAAGGTCGTGAAGCTGCTGAGAACCCCAGTTGTACCTGTGATCGAGCCGCCGGTGATTTTCAGTGAGTTAACATTCTGATTGGAAGCGCCCAAGTCGAGCGTGCCGCCGCTCACGGTGAGGGCGTTGCCCGTAGGCAGCGCGCCGGACGAGGCCAGAGTCAACGTGCCCTGGGAAACCGAAGTGGGGCCGCTGTAGGTGTCGACACCGCTGAGGGTGACTGCGCCGCTTGTGGTTTTATTGACTCCGACAGAGCCGGCGAGGGTGGCGGCAACGCTGCCGCTCTGCAGGTCGTAAGCGGTAGTGCTGGTAAGAATGCCGCCGGAACTGACGATGGCGCCGCCGGTGAGGTGGAGGGCGCTGACGGTCTGGTTCCAGATTGTGAGGTCAAAAGTCCCGCCGCTCACGGTGACCGCGCCGCTGGTGGGCAGCGAATTCAAGGCGCCGAGGGCCAGCGTGCCTTGGGAGATCGAGGTCCCGCCGCTGTAGGTATTGGCTCCGCTGAGGGTCACCGTCCCGCTGGTCGTCTTGCTCACGCCGGAGCTGCCGCCCAATTTTGCCGAGGCAGAGCCGGACTCAAGATCGAAGGTGGTCGTGCTGGTCAGCGTGCCCGTGCCGGTGATGGCGCCGCCCGTGAGCGTGACCAGGCCGAGTGTCGGGCTGAAGCCAGCGATATTGAAAGCGCCGCCATTGACTACGAGAGTGCTGCCGGTCGCCAGCGTCGTGGCGGAGCCGAGTTGCAGCGTGCCGGCATTGACCTTGGTGGGGTTGGTGTAGGTGTTGGCTCCGGCGATGACCCATAGACCTGCGCCGTTCTTCACCAGGCCATTTGCCGTGAGCGCCGGATCGAAGGTATTCGAACCGAGGCTCGTTCCGGAAAGCGTGAGGCCGGCGCTGCCCTGCTGGACGATGGCGCCGGTATTGGTAAAGGTGACTGGGCCGCCACCGGAGGCGTCGAGCGTGCCGCCGTTGGCCGTGAGGGTAAAGAGACGGTTCGTGCTATTGCCGTTGCCGACGTACTGCAGCGTGCCGCCGTCCAACACAAGGTTGGCTGCGGCGGAAGTGCTGGCGCCGATCGAACTGGAGGCGCCGCCATTGGCCAGGGTAGAGACGGCGAGGACGCCGCCGCTGATCGTGGTCGCTCCGGTGAAGGTATTTGCGGCGCTGAGGGCGACTGTGCCGCCCGTGGTCTTGTTCACGCCCACTGTGCCGCCGAGAATGGCGGAGACCGCGCCGTTCTGAAGATTGTAGGTCGCGGTGCTGGTGAGCGTGCCGATCGTGCCAGTGATGCTTCCGTTTGTCAGTGAAACGCCGGCCAGAGTTTGGTTGTGCGTATTAACATCGAAAACGCCGCCATCCACTAACAAGGTGCCCGAGGACGCCAGCGCGCCGTTCACGCCGATCGTCAGCGTGCCTGCGCTCACTTCAGTCTGCCCTGTGTAGGTATTGGCGCCCGTGAGCGTGACCGTGCCGGACCCCGATTTCACCGCGCCCGCAGAGCCGCCGAGGATGGCCGAAACACTGCCTGCCTGTAAATCAAAGGCCGTCGTGCTGGTCAGCGCGCCGGTTGTGCCAGTGATGCTGCCGCTGGTGAGCGAGACACCGACGACAGTTTGATTGTGCGTATTGACATCGAAAGTTCCGCCATCCACTAAGACGGTGCTCGCCGAAGCCAGCGCGCCGTTCGCGCCCACTACCAGCTTGCCCGCGCTGACTTCCGTCTGGCCGGTGTAAGAGTTGGCTCCCGAAAGGGTGACTGTGCCCGCGCCGGTCTTCACCGCGCCGGCGGTGCCGCCGAGGCTGGCCGAGACACTGCCGGTCTGCAAATCGAAGGCCGTCGTGCTGGTCAGCGTGCCGGTCGTGCCGGTGATGCTGCCGCTGGTCAGCGAGACGCCCGCCACCGTCTGATTGTGCGTGTTGATGTCAAGGGCGCCGCCGTCCACTAGGACTGTGCCTGCAGAAGGCAGCGTGCCGTTGGCGCCCAGCGCCAGCGTGCCGGCGCTTACCTCGGTCTGTCCCGTGTAGGTATTGGCGCCCGAAAGCGTGACCGTGCCGGCGCCGGTTTTTACCACGCCGACGGAGCCGCCGAGCTTCGCGGAAACGCTGCCGTTTTTCAGATCAAATGCGGTCGTGCTGGAGAGCGTGCCGGTTGTGCCGGAAATGCTGCCGCTGGTCAGCGAGACGCCAGCGACTGTCTGGTTATGTGTATTAACGTCGAAAGTTCCGCCGTCGACCAGGACTGCGCCCGTCGAAGGCAGCGCGCCATCGGCGCCCAGCGCCAGCGTGCCGGCGCTCACTTCGGTTTGTCCCGAGTAAGTATTGGCTCCGGAAAGGGTGACGGCGCCCGCGCCCGTCTTGGCTACGCCGACGGCGCCGCCGAGGATCGCACTCACGACGCCGGCCTCTAGGTCAAAAGTCGTTGCGCTGGTGAGCGTGCCGGTCGTACCCGAGATGCTGCCGCCCGTCAATTTGACGCCGGCCAGGGTTTGATTGTGGGAGTTAACGTCAAATGTCCCGCCATCCACCAACAATGAATCCGTCGAAGGCAGCGCGCCATCGGCGCCGAGCGCCAGCGTGCCGGCGGCGACTTCAGTCTGGCCGGTGTAGGTATTGATGCCGGATAGTGTGACCGAGCCTGCGCCGGTCTTCACCACGCCGACCGCGCCGCCGAGAACCGCGGAAACGTTGCCGGCTTCCAGATCGAAATTCGTTGTGCTGGTCAGCGTGCCAGTTGTGCCCGTCATGCTGCCGCTGGTCAATTTGACGCCGGCTAGCGTCTGGTCATGCGAGCCAAGGTCGAGAGAGCCGCCATCGACTAACACTGTATCCGTGGAAGGCAGCGCGCCGTTGACGCCGAGGGCCAGTGTGCCGCCGCTGATTTCCGTCTGGCCGGTGTAAGTGTTAACATCAGAAAGTGTGACCGTGCCCGAGCCGGTCTTAGTGGCTCCGGCTGCGCCGCCGAGAGTGGCCGAAACGACGCCGCTCTGCAGATGATATGCCGTGGCGCTTGTGAGCGTGCCCGTGGTCCCATCAATCGCGCCGGAGGCCAGAGTGACTCCGGCCAACGTTTGATCGTTGGAGCCGATTTCAAATGTCCCGCCGTCAACTAACAACGTGCCCGCTGCCGCCAACGCGCCGCTGACGCCGATGGTCAGCGTGCCGCCGCTCACTTCAGTTTGACCGGTGTATGTGTTGGCATCGGAAAGCGTTACCGTGCCCGTGCCCGACTTCACGGCGCCTGCCGTGCCGCCAAGGATGGCCGAAACAGAGCCCTTCTGCAGATCAAACGCTGTGGTGCTCGTGAGCGTGCCTGTCGTGCCGTCGATGCTGCCATCAGTGAGGGAAACACCCGCCACCGTCTGGCTGTGAGAGCCGATTTCGAGCGTGCCGCCGTCGACCAACACGGTGCTTCCGGCGGCCAGTGCGTTGTTCACGCCCAGCGTTAGCGTGCCATTGCTCACTTCGGTCTGTCCGGTGTAGGTATTGGAATCGGAAAGGGTGACCGTGCCGGCGCCGGTTTTCGTCGCGCCAGCGGAGCCGCCAAGAATCGCGGAAACGCTGCCCTGTTGCAGATCAAATGCTGTCGTGCTCGTGAGCGCGCCGGTCGTGCCGTCGATAGCGCCGTTGGTCAGCGAAACGCCCGCCACCGTCTGGTTGTGAGAACCGATCTCGAAAGTGCCGCCGTCCACGAGTACATGGCTAGCGGCAGCCAGTGCGTTGTCCGCGCCCAACGCCAGGATGCCATTGCTCACCTCCGTTTGGCCAGTGTAGGTATTGGCTCCCGAAAGCGTGACCGTGCCAAAGCCGGTCTTCGTGGCGCCGACAGAGCCACTGAGGATCGCGGAGACATCGCCGTTTTCGAGATCGAAAGCCGTCACGCTGGTCAGCGTACCCGTTGTGCCGTTGATGCTGCCTTGCGTCAGAGCAACGCCGGCCACGGTCTGGTTGGAGGAGCCGATATCCAATGTCCCTCCGTCGACCAACGCCGTGCTCGCCGCGGCCAGGGCATTGCTGGCGCCCAGCGCCAGAGTGCCGTTGCTGACCTCGGTCTGTCCCGTGTAAGTATTGGCTCCCGAGAGCGTCACCATTCCGGCGCCCGTCTTCGTGGCGCCCGCGGAACCGCCGAGGATCGCGGATACACTACCTTGCTGCAGATCAAAAGCGGTCGTGCTGGTGAGCGTGCCGGTCGTGCTGTCGATGTTGCCGCTCGTCAGCGAGACACCGGCCAGTGTCTGATCCTGCGCGCCGATATCGAATGTGCCACCGTCCACTAACAAAGTGCCGGCTGCGGCCAGAGCTCCTCCCGTGTCCAGTGCGAACGTCCCGCCAGTCACTTCCGTTTGTCCGGTGTAAGTGTTGGCTCCCGAAAGTGTGACCGTTCCGGTCCCCAGTTTTACGGCGCCGGCGGACCCGCCGAGTTTTGCGGAAACGCTGCCCTCGTGTAGGGAAAACTTGGTTGTGCTGGTGAGCGTTCCGCTCGTCCCGTCGATGTCGCCTTGGATCAGCGAGACGTGAGCCACGGTCTGATCGTGTGAACCAATGTCGACCGCGCCGCCATCGACTAACAGTGAGCTCGTCGAGGCCAGGGCATTGTTTGTGCCTAGCGCAAGTGTGCCGTCACTCACTTCCGTCAGGCCGGTATAGGTATTCGTCCGCAAAAGAGTCACCGTCCCGGCGCCCGTCTTGGCGGCGCCAGCGGACCCGCCAAGCTTCGCCGAAACGACGCCCTCCTGCAGGTCAAACTTGGTTGTGCTCGTAAGCGTGCCGCTCGTGCCAGTGATGGCGCCATCCACAAGCGAGACGCCGGCTAATGTCTGATCGTGAGTGCCAATGCTGAAGGTCCCGCCATCCACCAACAATGTGCCAGCCGAGTCCAGGCCTCCGCCGATGCTCAGCGTAAGCGTCCCATCGCTTACTTCTGTCTGGCCGGTATAGGTGTTAGCACGCGCAAGTCCGACCGTGCCGGAGCCGGATTTCACGGCGCCGGCGGAGCCGCCGAGAATGGCTGATACTGTGCCGCTCTGTAGATCGAAAGCGGACGTGCTTGTCAGCGTCCCTGACGAGCTGTGGATGCTGCCTTGCGTGAGCGAAACTCCCGCCAAAGTTTGATCTTGAGCGTCGATATCAAAAGTGCCGCCATCCACCAACACCGTGCCGGTCGAATCCAGAGCGCCATCTGCGCCGAGGGCCAGTTTGCCGGCGATCACCTCGGTCTGGCCGGTATACGTATTCGCTGCGGAAAGTGTGACCGTTCCCGAGCCCGTCTTCGCGGCGCCGGCGGTGCCACCAAGGATGGCCGAAACATCGCCTTGCTGAAGGTCGAAGGCCGATGTGCTGGTGAGCGTGCCGGTAGTGCCGTCGATGCTGCCCTGGGTGAGCGAAACGCCAGCCAAAGTCTGATCGTGCGAGCCGATATCGAAGGCGCCGCCGTCGACTAACAATGTGCCGGACGAATTCAGCGCGCCATCGGCGCCGAGCGCCAGCGTGCCGACGCTGACTTCGGTCTGGCCGGTGTATGTGTTAGCCCCCGAGAGCGTGACCGTGCCGACGCCTGTTTTCGTGGCGCCGGCGGAGCCGCCGAGATTCGCGGAAACATCGCCTTGCTGAAGGTCGAAGGCTGATGTGCTGGTGAGCGTGCCGGTGGTGCCGTCGATGCTGCCCTGCGTTAGCGAAACGCTGGTCAGTGTCTGGTCGTGCGAGCCGATATCGAACGTGCCGCCGTCGACTAACAATGTGCCGCTCGAATCCAGAGCGCCATCGGCGCCCAGCGCGAGTACGCCAGCGCTGACTTCCGTCTGGCCGGTGTAAGTGTTGGCCCCCGAGAGCGTGACCGTGCCGACGCCTGTTTTCGTGGCGCCAACAGAGCCGCCAAGATTCGCCGAAACACTGCCTTCCTGCAGATCGTATGTCGTCGCGCTGGTCAATGTGCCCGTCGTGCCATCGATGCTGCCCTGGGTGAGCGAAACGCCGGCGAGGGACTGGTCGTGAGAACCGATGTCGAAGGCCCCGCCGTCAACTAACAATGTTCCGGACGAATCCAGCGCGCCGTCGGCGCCCAGCGCCAGCGTGCCACCGCTGACTTCGGTCTGGCCCGTGTAAGTATTGGCTCCCGAAAGCGTAACCGTGCCGGAGCCGGTCTTCGTGGCGCCGGCAGAGCCGCCGAGGATGGCGGAGACATTTCCGTTCTCGAGATCGAAAGCCGCCGCGCTGGTCAGCGTGCCCGTCGTGCCGTCGATGCTGCCGTTCGTTAGGGCGACGCCAGCCACGGTCTGATTGGAAGTCCCGACATCCAGTGTTCCGCCATCGACCAACACCGTGCTCGCTGCGGCCAGGGCATTGCTGGCACCCGTCGCCAAAGTGCCATTGCTTACCTCGGTCTGGCCCGTGTAAGTATTGGCGCCCGAAAGGGTGACAGTCCCAGCGCCCGTCTTTATAGCGCCGGCAGAACCGCCGAGTTGCGCGGGAACGCTGCCCTCTTGCAGGTCGAAGGCGGTCGTGCTGGTGAGTGTCCCGGTCGCGCCGTCGATGTTCCCGCTCGTCAGCGAGACGCCGGCGAGCGTCTGATCCTGCGCGCCAATATCGAATGTCCCACCGTCCACTAGCAATGTGCCAGCCGCGGCCAGGGCTCCTCCCGTGTCGAGTGCGAGCGTCCCGCCGGTCACTTCGGTTCGCCCGGTGTAAGTGTTATCTCCGGAGAGTGTGACCGTTCCAGCGCCCAATTTTACGGCGCCGGCCGACCCGCCGAGTTTTGCGGAAATGGTTCCCTCGTGCAGGGAAAACTTGGTGGCGCTCGAGAGCGTTCCGCTTGTGCCATCGATGTCGCCTTGGATCAGCGAGACGTGAGCCAAAGACTGATCGTGAGACCCGATATCGACCGTGCCGCCATCGACCAATAGCGAGCCCGCCGAGGCCAGGGCGTTGTTTGTGCCCAGCGCGAGCGTGCCGTCACTCACCTCCGTCAGGCCGGTGTAGGAGTTAGTTCCCGAAAGTGTGACTGTGCCTGCGCCTGTCTTCGCCGCGCCAACTGTGCCGCCGAGTTTCGCTGAAACGCTGCCTTCCTGGAGATCAAACTTCGTCGTGCTCGTCAGTGTGCCCGTCGTGCCATCGATGCTGCCCAAGGTCAGCGAAACTCCGGTCAAGGTCTGGTCGTGAGAGCCGATATCGAACGCGCCGCCATTCACCAGCAATGTTCCTGTCGAAGCAATGGCGCCGTCGGCGTCCAGCTCCAATGTTCCGGCGCTGACCGTTGTCTGGCCAGTGTAGGTATTGGCTTCCGAAAGCGTCACCGTGCCGGCGCCGGCCTGGGTGAGACCACCGGAGCCTGACAGCGGGCCGGACTGGGTCACATGCCCGGCGCTTTCGAGAATGAGGGCCGTGCTGACGTCGCTCGCGCCCAGGTTGAAGCCATCGCTCTCGACCAGCGTCACGGATGCTGCGCTGCCGATTGTCACATTCGCAAAATCGTTTGCCGAATTTGAGAGTGTAATATCATTCCCGCTGCCGGCCGAAACCGACAGCACTCCGGAAACCGTAATGGCCCCTGTGAGCGAAACGGCGCCCCCGGCAGCAAGGCCGAGATCATGGCCGGTCGTCAATGAGACATCCGAGGCGCCCGTGATGGCTCCGCCGGTAACGACCGAAAGATTCGTGTCGAGAGAAAGCGGGGTGCTGACGGTGACGTCGGCGCTGCTGCTGTTTCCGATCACCAATGCGCCCGCGCCGATGGTGTTCAATTCGGCATTCGAGAGATTCAGCGTGCCCGCTGTCGGACCGTTGGTAGACCCGAGATCGATGGCCGTGCCGGTTGTCGCCGGAGCCAGCGTTACCGTATTGCTTCCTGCGGCGACGGATCCTCCGGCCAAATCCATATTGTCGGCCGTGAGGGTAACCGGCCCGCTGGCGGTCACAGTGCCTTGAAGAGAGATGCCCGAGCCGCTCGTGGTTCCCAAATTTGAGACATTTACTACGCCGCCTGAGACATCGCGCAGGGTGATGTCGCCGCTGGTGTTATCGGTCAGTCCGGCGCCGGTGTTGAGCGTGATGTTTACGGCCCCAGTTCCTGCGTCCAAGGCGGCTCCGGGAGCCATCGTCAAGGTGGCGGCTCCGGCGCCGCGGTCTGCGTCTACGACTCCATCGGCCACAGTATCATTGGCCACCAGAGTCAGCGCGCCGTTGTCGGTCGTGATATTAGCATTCACCGCCAGACTGCGTCCGGCCTGCAAGGTCAGCGCTCCACCGTCTCCGGAGGGATTGTCAGCGATGATATCGCTGTTCACCGTGAGATCCTCGCTGGCCTGCAGTACAACAGCCGTCTGGGTATCCAGGGTGGCTGTGATGGAAGCGGGATCAATCGTGACCGTCTGGCCCGTGGAATCACCGAAGCCTGTCGCAGAATCGACACCGCCCGTCGCAACGATGAGATCCTTGGGATCCAAAAGGAGCGAGCCCGAGGCTCCGTGCGGCGCGGAGGCATCGCCTCGGCCCTTGAAGCCGAGCACCCCGAGACTGGAAACCTCCAGTTGCCCACCATTGCCGCCTTGCGCTCCGCCACGCGCGCTCACGGTGCCGGAGAAGGAGGTTTGCTGATCGGACCAGACGACCACTTTGCCGCCGTTCCCCTGAGTCGTGGCGTCGGCGCTGAGCCGGCTTGCGGCATCGACGGTGGTCACCGAGGCGTGCGCCAGGTTTCCGCTCCCATGGAAGCCGCCGCCCACCAGCACCGTTCCACCGCCTGCGCTGCCATCTGCCTGCACGGTGGCTCCGGTCAGTTGGACGCTCGGTCCGGTCACGGTGATCGTGCCGCCCACCTGTCCACTGCCGAATCCCGTGGCTTGAACCAGACCGGAAAGGGCAAAGCCTGCGGTGTTCGCTCCGCTCGCCTGGAGTGCGATCGAGCCGCCTGCGCCGTGCAGTCCGCCTTGGGCGCTGATGACGCCCGAAGCCGTTTGCGATCCATGCCCGCTCACATCGACGATGATATCGCCGCCTCTGCCGATGGAGGCGTCCGCGGAGATCTTGCCGGTATTGACGAAAGTATCTGCATGCAGCGTCAGCGCGCCGCCCACTCGACCATCGGCGGAAATTGTCCCGGAATTGGCGATGTTTCCGGCCGTCAAATCGATGACCCCGCCGTGGCCGTGTGCATCGGCCGCGTGGAGGGAACCCGAGATGGTGAGGAAACTATTTGGATCGCCGGCGTGGATCGAGATGGAGTCTATCGCGGGAAAAGCCCCGCTGAAAACGAGCGAATCGGATCCTGTCCCGGTATCTACGAAAAGGCCTTTCGTGATCGAGGAGAGGGGGGCCACCACTTCGCCGCCCACCGTGTGCGCGCCCGCGCCCGCGACGATGGCATGGCTGGGATCGGAAACGTGCACAGCTCCGCCCGACACGGAGAAATAGAGCGTCTCCTGCTCACCCGCCGCGCCTTGGTCACCTACGACAGAGAGCACGCCGCCACGGACGGCGACGACCGTGGAGGGAGCGATGCGGTCTTCAAGCGCTTCCACGCGTTGGGAAGCCCGGCGTTTTTTTGCTTCCTCTCGACGGAACGGTGATCGATTCCGGAGATTTTCGAGGAAGGCCGAAAGTGAGTTCGCGGCAGCTTGCGTGTCGATTTTCAAGGGGAATTAAGCGTGGGTGTTTTGCACAAAGCCGCCTGGACAAGGCCATCTCCCTCTCATTCCTTCACGCTGGTATACAGCCAGTGTATAACACTGATTCGACAAACGCGGGGTGAAACGTTGGGGTGGGCCTTTTGGGCCTGGCGACGTGTCTGCGCTTAGTAGCAATTATCGGGCGCAGGGCTCAAGGGAAAATTTAGGTACTTTTCGATTGGGGAAAGCACCGAGGAGGGGGTGGATCGGAAAGTGAATACCGGGCAATACCCTTGCGTGGCCCTGATCACCGAGCAATAAGCGCATCGTATAATGGCCGAGATTTTCAATCACATTAAGTAACTTCGCGAATAGCGCCTCGTCAGATGCGCCATGTCGGAGTGGAAATCGCTCGCTGTGCGCTTGCCATTACTGTCGAAGTGAAGCGGTAACGCTTCTATCGAAGCTAATTGCCTTTCGGCTCCTCGAGGATTTGCCCGTCTGCGAGCGGGATGGAAATCGTGCGATATCGATTGGACTCTTTCTCTCTCGCTTTCGCGGGGCCATCACTCCGCTCGACCTGAAGCAGCAAGAGTCCCTTGTCGGAGTCGACGCGATGCCGCCCCGCCCAGTCTATGATCGTTGATGGATGCAGTCAGGATTCCGATCTCGGACTCGGGAATGATATCGGCGAGTTTATAACTGTGCGCGAGTTTTCCCCTGGCATCGTAAAGGACGACGACAATTGTCGCCTTTTCCGACAGACAAGTAATTGTCGGCAGTGACGACGTAAAATGGAAAATGACGCAAGCAGTGCGGACAATACACTAGTTTGACAACGGTCATTTTGCGAGGCCGGTTGGGGGCGTTGGGATGATTTTGATATCAAGCCGCAGTCAATCTAATTGCAGATGGCCGATCTGGCGCGGACTCGCGGTGTCGACGGTGGGGATGTCCGAGAAAACATTATTTATCGAGTTGATTACGAACGATATCCGATCGTTATCCAGTAGAGTTTTTCCCACAGAGCATGTCCATGGATTCTCAGACCCTTTGGGGTCCCTGAATGGCACATCAGAGGCCGAATGGAATACCGGAATGAAATTATGGAAATTATGAAAACGGGTGCGATTTATTTTATCTGACTGCGTCGAGAGAGCGTCCGGCGTCAAGAAGGGACGCGGCCTGCGGCGTCAATTCAGAAAATCGACGATATTTTTGCACTTTTTGCCTGTTCGCCTTGTGGTTGTAACAATGGTCGGATAGCTATCTGCGCCATCGTGCAAACGTCCCGATTTACTTCCCGTTCCGATGTCCGTGCGGGCTTGATCTTTTTATTAGTTTGTAGCGCTGCGGCGCTGGCAGGTGTGGCGTGGAGGGGCGTAGGACAGGCGAAGGCGGAGGGGGGGGAGGCCGCGTCAGAGCCCGCGAATGTTTTGCTGGATAGCAAGCAGTGGCATCCGGCCTTCAGCGGGGGCGCTGCGCCGGAACTGAAGCTCGGTTCGATCCCCTTGGGCGGAGTGCGGTCCTTGGAAATCCATCTCGATCGATGGGAGGGCGCGCCGCCGGTTTCAGCCGTTGGTTCGTGTGGTTGTCTTCAGGTTTCACTAGGCGCCGAGGGCGCGCCGGAGGCAGGAGCGCAAATGGTTCATGCGCGGTATCTTGCAGAGCGCGCCGGGGCTTTCGATGTCACGATTGCTCTGCAGCGCAGGGCGGAGGGTGAGGCGGCTGTCGAGCGCAGCGTTCGTATTACGGGTGTCGTACAGGCGGGGACTCCGGAGCGCACGGCGGAGCTGGAGCGACTCATCCAGACGCCGTTGCTCGATTCCGGAAAGCTCGACGACGAGAGCGTGGTGGAGGCGTCCATCGTTCAGAGCAGTATTCACAATGGGTCGGGCATCCTGGTCGATATTCGATCTGATCGGGATTTTCTGGCCGAGCACGCGCAGGAGGCGGTGCATGTGCCTTTCGATCAATTGCACGGCGGCGGCTTTATGGCGAATCGTACGGTGTACCTCACCTGCGGGAACCTGTTGACGCGAGACGTTTTCCGGGCGCGTGACAAGTTGATGCGCCAAGGGGTGAAGCACGTGGAAATCGCGGGCGGAGCGGATGCCTGGGAGACCGCGGGCGGAAAGGTCTTCCGCGCGGCGGGCGAGAGGCGTCAGGTGGAAATGCTGGAGCCGGCCGCGCTGTTTCAGGCGCTCGGGTCGAAGCGAACACAGGTCGTCGGCCTGGGGGTGGAGCGTCCGCTGGAGTTCTTCCATTACTTTCCAAACGCTGCGGAGTGCCTGCCGGCCGATCGGCAGCAGGCGGCGGCGCGAATCGATGCGCTCTTGCGCCAATCGCCGGAAACGAACCTGATCCTGGTTGCCGAATCGAGCGAGGCTGGTCAGGCGTTGCTTCCGGACCTCGACCGTCAGGCGGGCTGGGCGGGGCGCGTGTGGTGTGCGACCGGCGGGCTCGCCGCCTATGGGCAATTTGCCGAACGCTTCTCTTTGGCGGCCGAGCCGTCTGCGACGCAGAAAACGACGCTGCGCCGCGCCCCCCAGAATGGACCTCTCACTGCGCTTCGCACCCGCCCCGGTGGAGCCGCCGGATGCAGCACTTGCCAGAAATGATTCCATGAACTTTTCGCTAATGAATCGCACCGCCGGCCTTGCCGCCTTCCTTGCCGCGCTCGTCTGTGGATGGCCGTCGCCCCGGCTCCAGGCAGAAGATCATCCGCTGAGCTACTCGACGCTGAACGGCGACGGAGGCTACTACGACTCCAGCTACACCGGGCAGGGGAATCGTCAGCAGGATAGCGCGCCTTTGAGCGGAGGCTTGGGCAAATTGACGGACGGTGTCGTGGGCGCAGACCAGTATTCTGCGGATCTGGGTCATGGCCCGTCGGCCGAGTGGGTCGGTTGGAATAATACGAATCCAGGAATCGTCTTCGACTTTGGCGCGTCGACCGCCTTTCGCAATGTGGCGATCCAGACGAACAATATCCGCACCGGAGGAGTCGGGCTGTGGGGCCAGGTGACGGTGACTTTCAGCCAGGATGGAGTGACGTACGGTTCGCCGACGGTGTACGTGACGACCGGCGACGAACAGGCGGATACCTCGGCGCGTTATATCGTCGTGCCGGTAAAGGCCACGGCGCGCTATTTGCGGTTGGACTTCGTGAATCGGGCTTTTCCCTGGCTTTTTCTGAGCGAAGTGCGTTTCAACGTAGACCCGGCGAGCGCGCCTACTTTGAATCCGCCTCCGGGAAGTTTCGGCAGCGCGACAGCCGTAACGCTCACATCGTCCACGAGCGGCGCCGTGATTCGCTATACTACGGACAACACGACGCCGACCGTGAGTTCGCCCATCGCGAGCGGTCCGATCAATCTCCCGCAGAGCGCGATCTTGAAAGCGCGCGCCTTTGCGCCGGGAACTCTGCCGAGCGCCATTGCCGCGGGCGACTATTTTGTGGGGAACATCATCGCGCCGACGGTCCAGACCTATGCAATGGCGAATGGTGAGACGGGCTCGTATCCGTACCATGATGATTCGTACAGTGGGCAGGGGAATCCCGCAGTGAACGGCAGCCCGCTCTCGGGCGGGACCGGGCAATTGACCGATGGCCAGGTCGGTACGAATAACATCGGCGAAGATCTGGGGAATGGGCCGTCCTATGAGTGGGTGGGCTGGAATGGCATCCAACCGCAGATCCTTTTCGACTTTGGCGCGGCGCAAACGCTCTCCGGATTGTCGCTGCACTTTGGCGACAATGGCAGCGACGTGGGGCTTTTCGGGCAGGCGGTGCTCGAGACCAGTAATGACGGCTCAACGTTCTCCCCGGCGGGGACGTTCTCGACCCAGGTGTCCGACCGCATCAATGCGACGGCTCGCTTCTTTTCCATACCCTGGGTGATCACCTCTCGCTATGTGCGGGTCACACTGAACGATGGCGACCGGCCCTGGATCTTCCTGAGTGAAGTGGCCTTCAACGAAACGGCGGCCGATACCCCGACGGCGAGTCTGGCCGCCGGCGCCTATACCGGTTCGCAGACCGTTTCCCTAAGCGCCACCACGCCGGGTTCGACGATTTACTATACCAAGGATGGAACAGAGCCGACGACGGACGCATCGGTTTATTCTCAGCCCATCTCGATCACCGCGACGACCACCATCCGGGCGCGCGCCTATGCCGCTGGGTACCTGGTCAGCGGCATCCTCGATGCGCAGTATCTCATCAGCGATGGCCAGCCGGGCAGCATTCTTCGCGAAGTCTATTACGGCGCAGACAGCACCATCGCCGGGCTGCTCAATTTGCGGTCGTATCCAAATAATCCGGCGCTCACGAACTATCTCGGCAGTTTCGAAGGGCCGGTGAACTTTGCCCAGTACTACGGATCGCGCATTCGCGGCTACGTGACGGCTCCCCAGACGGGGTATTATTTCTTCTGGATCGCGAGCGACGACAATGGCCAGCTCTTCCTGAGTCCGGATGATGACCCGAATCACCGGCAGCTCATCGCCTACGAGCCGTCCTACAGCGGCAGCCGGGACTGGCAACGCTACATTCAGCAAAAGTCGGCGCAGATCTATCTGGTGGCGGGGCAGCGCTATTACATCGAGTCCCTGATGAGCCAGGGCTACGGTGGCGACAACATCGCGGTGGCGTGGCAATTGCCGGATGGCACATTCGAGGGGCCAATTCCGGGAAATCGCGTATCGCCCTACGGGCAAAACGACCAGCCCGGCGAGCTGGCTGCGCCCACGGTTTCACCCGAGGGCGGTTCGTACTACACTGGGGGAAGCGTTCAGGTCTCGATTCAGGATCTGGATGTCAATGCGCAGATCACCTACACGCTGGACGGCAGCGATCCCACGCCGAGTTCCGCCAGTTATAACGGTCCCCTCACGATTGCGGCGACGACCACTCTGAAGGCGCGCGCTTTCAAGACCGGCTATTCGGCGAGTCCGGCGCAGACGGCGAGCTTCGCCTTTGGTGTTGCGCCGGGGTTGCCCTCGGCGGGCTTGCAGCTCTGGCTGCGCGCGGATGCGGGCATCATTCCTTCACCGACATTTGGCATCGCACGCTGGCAGGATCAGTCGGGTCAGGGATATGACGCGGTGCAGACGAATCCGTCGCAGCAGCCGGTGTTTGCTCCGAATGTGCTGAATGGCGCTCCCGGAGTGCAATTTGACGGAGCCGATGACGTCATGTCCGTGGTTTCCGGCCTCAGCGTCAGCACGCCGTGCACCGTGATCATCGCCTACAAGGAGCAGCCCGGGTTGCGCGGTCGGCTGATCGATGGCGACGCTTCGAACTGGCTGCTCGGTCCGGAAGCCAACGGCTATACGGGTTTTTATGCGAATGGCTGGGTCAATACCTTTGTGCTCCCGGTCGGTGCTCCGGAAGTCGCGATTGCCATTGAAAACACGAATGGCAGCCGGTTCATCCTCAATGGAGACGATGTGACGCGGACGCCGGGGCCAAACGCCCCGCTGGGCCACGTTTTCTTAGGTGGAGCGGGTGGCGCCGTTTACCAGCCGGCGACGGGCGATATTCTCGAAGTGCTCGTTTACAATCGCGCGCTAAGCGATGCCGAGTGGCAGATGGTATCGAGCTACCTGGGAACCAAATACACGATCTATACTCCAGCGGCCGCAGCGCCTGTCTTTTCACCAGGAAATCAATTCAGCCAGTCACCGCTGAGTGTCTCGATCACGGACTCTACGCCGGGCTCCGTAGTTCGCTATACGACCGATGGATCGACGCCGACGAGTTCCTCGACCATCTATCAAGGGCCGATTGCCGTTTCGGCGACGACAACCATTCAGGCGCGCGCCTTCGCGCCCGGCTACACACCGAGCGATGTGGTGTCGCAGACATATCATATCGCTGTGGCGCCGGCCGTGAGTTCAACGGGCCTCGTCCTGTGGCTGAAGAGCGGCGAAGGTCTCACGACGGATGATTCCGGTCACGTGGTGCGTTGGGCGGATGCCTCCGGCAATGGTCACGATGCCCTGCAAGAGTTCCCGGGAGAAGAGCCAGTGTTCGTTCCCAATGCCTTCAGCGGAGCGCCAGGCGTCCGGTTCGATGGGAATAGCGACTTCATGTTGGTGGATGCTGGGCTCGATGTGGAGCGTCCATCGACGGTCTTTATCGTTTACCAGCGCGGGAGTGGCAATGTCGGCCGGATCCTCAGTTCCGGTTTGTCCAATAACTGGCTGCTCGGCCTTCATAGCCAGAGTGGCGGCATTCACGGCATGTTCGCGAATGGCTGGGTGCGACAGGGGCCGCCGGCGATCGTGGGCCAGCCTGTGGTCGTGGACGCGGTGCAGTCGCCAGTGGATAGTCACTTCTTCCTCAATGGCGAGGATCTCACGAGTGATCCTACACCGTTGGGGTCTCCCGGGCAGTTATGTCTGGGCAGCTATAGCGGCTCGTCAGAATTCGCGAGCGGCGATATCGGTGAAATCATCGTCTACAATCGCGTGTTGGACGACGCCGAGCGCCAGCAGGTGGAGGACTATCTGGCGACGAAATTTACGGTATACCAGCCGCGCGTGGCGCCGCCGGTCGTGAGTCCGGTGAGCGGACGCTCGACGGATCCGGTGATGGTGACGATGGGCGACACGACCGTGGGCGCCGCCATCTATTATACTCTGGATGGCACGGACCCGACGCTGGCTTCCACGCTCTATAGCGGACCTTTCCAAGTGACCACGAGCACGACGGTGCGCGCAAAGGCGTTCGCCGCAAGTTATCTCGATTCCTATGTGACCGAGGTGCGGTACGATGTCGGAGCCGTCTCCACGCCGATCCCGTTGACGAATCTGCAGCTCTGGCTGCGCTCCGATACGGCGGTCTCGCGCGACGCCACGGGCCGCGTGTTTCGCTGGGGGGATCTTTCCGGCCACGGATACGACGCCATCCAACACCAGAGCACGGCGCAGCCGACCTTGACGGCGAACGCTCTCGGCGGCTTGCCGGCGGTGCGTTTCGACGGCGTTTCAGACGGGCTCCTAGTCGACGCAGGCCTGTCCGTGGGGCGGCCTTCGACGATATTTGTGGTCTTCCAGCGATTGGGACAGCTCGGCCGGCTCATCCAGAGCGGCAGTGGCGGAAATTTCCTCATGGGACTGTACTCCACTCCCGGGCTGTATGCCGACGGGTGGGTCCGCCAGATGACGGTGAATCCGCTGCAGCCGCTCGTGGCCACGGCGCTCCTGAATACGAATGGCACGGCCTATTTCATCAATGGCCAGGATTATACCGACAATCCCGCGCCGATCGGCTTCCCTGGTCGCCTCGCGCTCGGCGGTGGTGTGGGGACTTATTTCGAGCCCACAAATGCCGATATCTCGGAGTTGATCGTTTACAATGGCGTGCTCACCGACAGCGACCGCCAGGAGGTGGAAAGTTATCTTGCCAAGGAGTACACGCTCTATGTTCCGCGCGCCGAGTCGCCGGCCATCAGTCCGGACAGCGGTTCGTATCCCGGCCCAATTCAGGTCACCCTGAGCACGACCACGGATAACACGTCGATCTACTATACCCTCGATGGCTCGCGGCCGACCACCGCCTCGGCTTTGTATCAAGGTGCGCCGATTTCCGTTTCCGCCAGCGCGACTATCAAGGCGGCGGCCTTCCGAGCCGGTTTTGATCCGAGCTACACCACGGAGGCCTCGTATCAAATCGCCGCGGGCTCCTCGCCTTTCCCCGCGGCTGATCATCTCCAGGCGTGGTTTGCCGCAAATGGCCCGGTCACGATGGATGCGAACGGCCGGATTTCCAAGTGGATCGATATGTCCGGGCATGGACACGATGCGATTCAGGATTCGTCGGCGCAACAGCCCGCGTTGGCCACGGGCGCCAACGGGCTCAACGGCCTGCCGGTGCTGCACTTCACCGATCCGGGGCAAGGCCTTCGTGTGGATCAGAGCCTGGACGTGGAGCGGCCGTCCTCGATCTTCATCGTCTATCGCTGCGATCAGGGATACGGCGGCAACCGGATCCTGCAAAGCCGCGCCAACAATTGGATCTTGGGCGCCTATCAAGGGCTGAATGGCTACTTCGCCAACAGCTGGGTCTCGCCGACGAATATCAGTGTCACCATCGGAGCGCCCTATCTTGCGGCCGCCATCCAGGCTCCAAATCAATCCGCCTTTTACCTGAACGGCGCGCGCCAGACCGCCGATCCGTCGCCTCTCGGTAGTCCTGGGCAACTCGTGATCAACGGCTTTGGCTACGACTCCGGCGCGGCCAATGTCGATATCGCAGAAGTGCTGGTCTACGACACGGTCCTGAGCGATAACGACCGACTGACGGTGCAGCAAAACCTGGCCACAAAGTACGGGATTTCGCTCGCGGTCGACTCGCCGCGCATCTATCCGCCGGGCGGCAGCTATAACCAGGCAACGATCCCGATCACGATCTTCTGCTCCACGCCGGGCGCTGCGATCTACTATACGACGGATGGCACGACACCGACGGCCTCGTCGACCCTGTACACGCAGCCGTTCAGCCTGGCTGCTTCCACTCAGGTGCAAGCGATCGCTATTCTAAACGGCGCGGCAAACAGCACCATCACTACGGCTAATTTCAGCGTCTATTCGGGAAGCGGTGGAGCGATTCTGCGCGAGGTCTTTTTCGGCTATGGCACGATTCCCGACGGGATCAATTCGTGGAAATATCCCAATCATCCGGATGTTACTTCGTATGAGCCGCAGTTCTATTATGGCTCGTTCGCGGACCTCTACGTGACTCGCTATCGGGGCTACTTCTACCCGCCGGAAACCGGGAATTACCGCTTCGATTTTGTCTGGGACGATGACATGGAGTTTTTCATCAGCACGGATGACAATCCGGAGAACGAACAGCTTGTGTATAGCTCGGGTTGTTGCAACGGCGGTTTCAACGGGCCCCGCACCGGTCCGATCGCGCTGCAAGCAGGCAAACGCTATTTTGTCGATGGCTACATGGTGGAGCGCTATGGCGACGATTATTTCGGCGTCGGCGTGACTTTCCCGTCGGGTCGGGTCGCCAACCCGATTCCCGGCCGGATCGATTGGGATCAGGATCCGTCGAACGGCGCCGAATTCACCTTGCTCTCGCCTTACGGCGACTCGGATTTGCCGTCGAAATTGCCGCCGGTGCAATTCTCACCGGATGGCGGGATTTTCGCCCAGACGGCAAACGTCTCGCTGACGTGCTCCGTTGCGGGCGCGATCATCCGCTATACGACGGATGGCAGCGACCCGACGGAAACGACGGGCGCGATCTTCAATTCATCCGCCCCGATCGTGATCAATAGCGATACGACGATCCGGGCGCGTGCTTTTGAATCCGGCCTGATCGCGAGCGACGTGTCCCAGGCGCAGTTCAAGCAGGACAGTTCGGCATCGTTCGCTCGGACTGGGCTCAGTTTCTGGTATCGCGCCGATCTCGGCGTCACGCTGGGGCAGGGAAGTCAGGTCTCCGCCTGGGCGGATCAATCGGGCAATGGACTCAACGCCGTCCAGAGCTCGGCCGGGAATCAGCCGGCCCTGGCCGCCAGTGGTCAGAATGGCCAACCGGCGATTCATTTCGACGGCAACGCGGCCTTTCTCGATACGCAATTCAGTGTGCCGTCCGGCGGACGCACGCTCGTCCTGCTCCTGAAATATAACTCGCTGAATGGCTCAAATGGCTACGGGCTCACGGGGCAAGGTGTCGGCTCCAACGGCCTGACTTACACCGGTATTCGCAATGGCGGGCAGGGCTACTTTGGAGCCGGCGACAGCGGTGGGACGTACCAATATCAGTTTGCGACCGCGACGCCCTATATCGTCACCCTCGTCATCGACGGGCAGGGTAATGTGCTCAACCGCGTCAACGGAGAACTCGTGGACGAGACGCACTATGCTGCAGATCCGGCGAATCTAAATCACTTCCTGCTCGGTCGGATCACGGATGGCGGCGTGTATGCCATGGCGGCCGATGTTTCCGAGGCCATGCTTTTCAGCCGCGCGCTCACGCCAGTGGAGCAGGCGCAGCTCGAAGGTTACCTGGCGCAACGCTATGCTGTTTCGCTTACCGCGAGCCCTCCCGTGATATCGCCCGATGGCGGGTTGTATCAAGGCCAGGTGGGTGTGAGTTTTTCCAGCGATGCGCCCGGCGCGGCGATTCACTATACTCTCGACGGCTCTGCCCCGAGCGTCTCGTCGCCGCTCTACACCGGCGCGCCGGTGATTCTCACCTCTTCCACGACGGTAAACGCAATCGCTGTCGCGCCCGGCTACAATCCTAGCCCGGCGGCGACGTCGCTCTTCAACATTGCCGGCTCGGTAAATACCGTTCGCAATGGACTGCAGCTCTGGCTGAGGGCGGATACAGGTGTTACGGCGGACGGCGATGGTTTTGTTTCGAAGTGGGCTGATCAGTCTGGCCAGGGGCTGGACGCCACGGCTCCCGCGGCCAATCGGCCGCAACTCGTCGCCTCCGATATCGGAGGGCAGCCGGCGTTGCGTTTCAACGGCAGCGCGTCTTACCTGCAACTGCCGGCAGGCTTCCGGGACTTCAGCCAAGGGCTGAGCGCGATCGTGGTGGCGCGGCCCACGGTGGCCGCGAGCTGGCAACGTCTCTTCGATCTCGGCCAGGGCCAGGCGCGTTATAACATCATGTTCGCCCGCTATCAGGCGACGGATACCCTTTGGTACGAGACCTATGGCCCGAGCAGCTCACAGGGCGGATTGAGCATTGCGCAAGGCATTGCCGAAAACGCAGACCAGATCTTTACCGTCACCCAGGCGCCGACCGGAGCGGCGCTGATCTACAAAAACGGCGTGATCCAGGGTTCAGGCCAGATCGGCTTGCCCCCGACCGTGCTGCGGACGAGCAATTTCATCGGTCGCAGCAATTGGTCCGTCGATGCTCTATACCAAGGCGAAATTGCCGAAGTGCTGATTTACAATCGCCAGCTCACTGACGCCGAGCGCCAATCAATCGAAAGCGAACTGCGCGGTCGATACGGGATCGCCTCGCGCGATGTCGCGGGCCCGGTGTTTTCTCCCAATGGCGGCTTCTCCAGCACGTCGAGCCAGGTCCAGATCACGTCGGCGACGCCAAATGCCGTCATTCGCTATACGACGGACGGCTCGAACCCCACCAGCCAATCGCCGATTTATACCGGCTCGATCACGATCACGCAAAGCACGCTCTTCAAGGCCCAGGGCTTCGAGACGGGCTTCAATCCCAGCCCGGTGACTTCCGCGCTCTTTACCATCGGCGATGCGCCGGCGGCAGGCGATGGTCTGGCGGCGATCTATTATAGCAATCAGGATCTGACGGGAACGAGCGTTCGGCGCATCGATCCCACGGTGAATTTCGACTGGGGCCAGGGAAATCCGGTTTATCCCATCGGAGCGGATCATTTCTCGATTCGTTGGACCGGTTATGTTCAACCGCGCTTCAGCGAGGCCTACACTTTCTATACGCAAAGCGACGATGGCGTTCGCGTCTGGGTCGATCTCAACCAGGACGGACAATTCCAGGCCAATGAGCTGCTCATCAACGACTGGAATATCCATGGCGACACTCAGAATACGAGCGCGCCGGTGGTGTTGCAGCGCGGCCAGAAGTATGCGGTGAAGATCGAGTACTTCGAATATAACACGCAGGCGGATGTCCATTTCTCCTGGAGCGGATTCTCGACTCCGAAGGCCATCATTCCGCAATCGCAGTTGTTCTCTGGCCTGCCGAGCGAGTTGACGGTTCAGACGCCGCAGGCGTCGCCGACCGGCGGCATTTACCCTGGGGTAGTCAATGTCAATCTCTCCTGCGCGACCGGCGGGGCCTCGATTTACTATACGCTGGATGGCAGCGAGCCCTTCAATAACACGGCGACCCTTTACACGGGGCCATTCGCGGTAGCCGACAGCGCCACGGTCAATGCGAAAGCGTATTTGGCGAACTACAACGAAAGCGGTGTTCTCCAGACATCGTACGTCATCGACACCTCTGGCCCGACGCTTTCGCAGCTCAATTTCAATGGCTCAAGCCTGGCGGACGGCTCTGCACTCCAGGGCTCCGGAACGCTCAGCGTGCAAGCTGTTGATCCCATCGGAGTCAGCCGAGTGGAATTCTATGCCCGCGCCGCGTCTGCGCCCACCGACACGCTGCTCGGCGCTGCAAGCGGCGGAGCCAATGGCTACTCCGTGTACTGGGCGGCGGATGCGCTGCCGAATGGATCGTATATTTTCACGATCAAGGCTTATAATACCTTCAATCTCGTCACGCAGGTATCGCGGACCGTGACCTTGACCCTGGCCCCGCCGGCTGCGCCGGCGATAAGCAAGCCGGTGTCTGGCGCGATCACAAACAATCGGGCGCTCACGGTCCAAGGGTCCGCGGCGCTGAATAGCACGGTGTCGGTGACGCTCAACGGGAGCGCCGTAGCCACAAATGTCGCTGTGGACTCTAATGGCAAATGGCAAACCGTGGTGACGCTGGCGGCAGGGCTGAATCAGATCTCGGCGGCTGCGGCGAACCGCGCCGGAAATGGACCGTCTTCGGCTGGAGTGGCGGTAACACTGGATACGTCGATTCCGAATCCGCCGCTCGCGGTTCAGGCGACGAGCAAGGATAGCGGGCGCATTCACGTCGCCTGGGCGGCGGCCGGCGGCGCGGAGATCGCCAGCTATAACCTCTATCGATCGAGTTCGCCTTTCTCTGCCTTGACCGACTCGGGAGTGGTCCAGATAAATACCAGCCCGCTCACGGTTCAACTCTTCGACGATACGCCGGCCACTCAAGGGACCTATTACTATCGCGTCAACGACACGAATGTCGCTGGCACCGTGAGCGCTCTGTCAGATCAGGCTTCGGCGGCGAGTGACAGCGCAGTTCCCACCGTATCGAGCCTCGTCTTTACTCCCCGCAATCCGGCTCAGGTAGTCGGCGGGCACTATGGAGTAGGCGTGCTCGACGTCCAGATGGTGGTCTCTGAAGCGCTGACGGCGCCTCCCTTCCTAAGCATGTCGCCCATGACCGGCGGATTCCCGCTGCCGATCACGTTGACGGCGGTGGGAACGTCGACCACGACCTTTGCCGGCACTTTGCAAATCACTCCGGCGACTGCTTCGGGCGTCTACCAGGGCTTGTATTCCATGCGGGATCTCTCTGGAAACCGCGGGGCGGGCTCGGTGGCGACTCCGCAACTCACGATCGACACGAGCGGACCGGTGGCGACGGCGCTGGCGCTGAGCGCGACGTCACCGATTCAGAACGACTCTGCGAATCCGGTCGCGCTCAATGTTTCCATTCAGCTCGACAAGGATCCGGTGGGCGTGCCGAGCCTGAGGTGGCAGCTCACGCGTTTGGCTGGGTACCAGGCGCCGACGGCCATCGTGCTGACCCAGGGCGCAACGGTTCGCACTTGGTTCGGTTCATTCACGCTGCCGGCGCAGGCGGGCGCTCCGATTCCCGAGAATTTGTTATTCACCTATGCTGCCGCCGATAATTTGGGCAATGTCGGCTCGACGATCGCCACTCCGGCGCAATTCCAAATCTATCAGGGCACGCTGCCCACTCTGGACGCGCCGCCGAATTTCCAGGTGGTTGCACGGAAAGCCGGACATTTGCAACTGAGCTGGGGCATGGTTCAAAGCGCGAGCGGTTACCAAATTTCCCGCTCCACCGTAAATGGCGCCGCCTCCACGATCGCGCCCCTCATGGTGGTCAACGATCCAAGTGTCGTGACCTACGACGATCTGCCCGGAGCAGACGGCGCGTATCTTTATACGATCGCCACCCTGCGCTCGGCGAATGGTCAGACGGTCACCGGCCCCGCATCGAATCCGGTATCTGCAGCAGCCGACTCCGTTGCGCCCGGCGCTCCGCAGACCCTGGCTCTGGCGGTGGCCAGCAACGGCATTCTCGCGCAGTGGAATCCACCCACGGACGTGTCCGAAGCCGTCACCTATCGCCTGTATCGCGCGGCGACCGGTTTTGTCAGCACTCAGGGACTCACTCCGCTGCTGGACGGTCTGACACAAACGCATGTCGTCGATCCGCAGCCGAATCTGTCCGCTCGCTACTACGGCGTTACGGCGGTCGACACTGCTGGCAATGAGTCGCCCGTATCCAATGTCCAGTACATGGATGCCTCGTTGCTGCCCGTGCAGACTCTCACCTTGACTAAGACCGGGGCCGCGGCGCCGGTGATCGGCTGGACAAATTCGTCGCCGGATATCCAGGGCTACAACGTATACAATGGAACGCGGCAAGGGGGACAATTGCTCAATGGCGCAGTGATCGCCGGCCAAAGCTTTACCGATGCAACCTATACGGCGGGCGAGCGGACCTATACCGTGGTGACGCTGGATAGCCATAACGCCGAGAGCCTGCCACGGAGCATCGCCTTGCCAAACCTCTTCGTGCAGCTGCAGCCTGGCCAGACGGTGTTGCGCGGCGTCGTGACGCGTCTGCATTTCACGGTCGAAAACAACTCGCAAGCCACAGCGCTGACCAATGCCAAGCTCCTGATCGCGCTGGCCGGACGGACGCAACCCTCCTCAACCTTCAATCTGAACCCGGGCGAATCGCAAACAGTCGATGTGGTGGTCGGCGGTTACAGCGAATTGACGGCGGGCACAGCTCCGATCGGCATCACCCTGCAATCTCAGCCAGACGCGGGATCACAATTGACGGTGATCGGCAACGACACGATCGCGGTGGTGAACTCCGGTCTGCAGGTCGACTTGGTTCCTGGAAAATTCACGAACGGCGGCAGTGGAAATGTGCAATTCCGAGTTACAAATGGCGCGACGGATTCGATGGAAATCGTGACGGCGGTCAACAACGGCCAGACGGCCTCGCCCGACGTGCGTCTCAAGCTGTACGATGCGCAAAACAGCCTACTCTCGACCGCTGGAGTACAGCTGAATCTGGGCAACGGGATCATCACACTGCCGGATCTCACGAGCGTCGCGGAAGTCGCTCCCGGCACGCCTTTCCTGTCCAATGTCCTCCAGATTGACGTGCCGCAAACGCCGGCCACGCAATTGACCGTCGAACTCGACATCGACCAAGTCTATTACCATCACGGGCTGCCCGATCAGGTGCAACTTCAGGGCTTGACCCTACGCACACCGATCACGCTCGCGACTGCAACTTACAATGGACAGATCACGTCCGTCACTCCGGCGGCTTCCACCGGCAGCCAGCCGATCGTGATCCAGGGCCTGGCTGTGGCGACGTCGGACGGCGCGACGCCCGTCCCCAATGTGCTGCTGCGCATCGGCATCTCGGCCAATGGTTTCGAGCGGACCGCCACGGTGACCACGGCGCCGGATGGCACATTCAGTTACAGCTTCCAGCCGCTGACCGGTGAGGCGGGCGTGTATAGCGTCTGGGCGACAAATCCCGATCTGTTGGAGAAATCTCCGCAGGGCTCCTTTGTCATCACGAGCGTCGCCGCAACGCCGGGCCTGATCAATCTTACGAGCGCGCAGAATTTTGCGCAACCCGTCGCCATCACGGTGAAAACCGGCGTGGGCACGAATGCGACGAACCTTCGACTGGTTTCCGCTTCCACCTTGCCAAACGGGATCACCATTACTCCTGTCGCGCCGATTTCGCTCGGCGCCGCGCAGCAGGGGACGAGCGGGTTTACGTTCCTGGGCAGCAGCAATGCCATGAATTCCGGAACGGTGACGCTGCGCTTGATCAGTGACGAAAATCCGACAACCGGCTGGGCGCTCATCACCGTGAACTACACGCTGACTGCGGCAAACGCGGCGGCGCTCTTCAGTCCGAACCTGCTCGATACGGGGGTGAACCCGGGCGGCGCCGTCACGGTGAACACGACCTTGTCGAGCGCCGGCGTCGTGCCGTTGCAAAATATCCGTCTGAGTCTCTCGCAAGTGAGTGGCGCCACGGAGACGCCTCCGCCTTCTTGGATCAGCCTCACTTCGGGCAGTCAGATATCCAGTCTGGATGTCGGGGCGCAAGCCCCCCTGGGCGTCAATGTCCAGGCGCCGTCCAGTCTTGCTCCAGGCGATTACTATTTCTATCTGAAGTTTGCCGCGGATAACTATGATTCGGTCAAGGTCCCGATTCATGTCGCGGTAACGGAATCCGGCGTGGGCAACGTGATCTTCAAGATCGTCGATCTCCTCACCAATACGCCGGACCCGAACTATGTCGCGCCCGGAACGGCGGCCGATCCCGACCCGATCTATCAAGGCGTCAATGGCGCACAGATCCTCTTGCAAAATGCCGCGACGCCGAGTCTGACCTTTACCCAGTCTACCGATGGCTACGGGGAAGCGGATTTCTCGGCTGGCGGACAGGCCCAGCTCCCGGCTGGGGTCTATACCTACCGCATCTCGTCCACCGGACACGACAGCACGAACGGCTTGCTCACGGTGAACCCAGGCGCCGCGCAGAACAAAACGGTGCTGCTCACGAACCGCTTCGTGACCATCCAGTGGAGCGTGACGCCGACGACCATCGACGACGTGTATAACATCGTCCTCGATGCGACTTTCCAGACGAATGTCCCGGCCCCGGTGGTAGTCGTCAATCCGCCGGTCTTGAACTTGCCGAAATTGCAGCCGGGCGATGTCTACTACGGCGAATTTGCCGTGACCAATGAAGGATTGATTCGGGCGGACAACTTTGCCTTCTCGGCCCCGGCGAGCGACAGTTACAACGACTTCGAGCTTTTGGCGTCCGTTCCGAAGAGCATCGCGGCGCGCGATACGATCATCCTGCCGTTCAAGGTCGTTTGCCGCCAGGGCTTCCCGGGCGCCGGCGGGTCGGGATCGGGTGACAATGGCGGCTCCGGAGGCAGCGGCGGCTCCGGAGGCAGCGGCGGCTCGGGAGGAAGCGGTGGATCTGGGGACAGTGGCGGTTCGGGCGGAAGTGGTGGATCTGGGGGCAGCGGCGGCTCGGGCGGTAGCGGTGGTTCGGGCGGAAGTGGAGGCTCCGGAGGTAGCGGGGGATCCGGTGGAAGTGGCGGATCTGGAGGCAGCGGAGGATCGGGCGGCGGCGGCGGCGGTTCGGGAGGCTGCTTCTCCTACGTTGCCTGTTTCCCATTCAGCTATACTTTCTTCTGCGCCTTTGGCGACGAGACGACGGTGACGGGTGAGATCTGCTCGACTTACTATTACGGAAACTGTGGCGGAGCTACCTACGTCGGGGGCGGCGGTGGAGGAGGAGGGGGCGGCGGTTTCGGCGGTGGTTCACCCGGCGGAGGCGCCATCGACTGTTTCCCGAATTTCTTCGATTGCAATAACCGCAACCCGATCGGCTGCTGGGTGAACTATGTGACCCGGCACTTCGAAGACGAAGCGACCGATCTGGAGATTCGCATGCCGGGCAAATCCAACATCTACACCCGGGTGCGGCGCATCTACCGCGATAACAAATGGGTCTTCGAGGATCTGGACACGGCATTGGAGATTCACTCCGACGGAGCCGGGGTCGCGGAGATCGACGTCTTTGGAACGGCCTTCATGCCGGTCGACGCTGTGCGGAGCGCCTTCTCCAACGGCCGCGACATCATTCGTCTGAACGGACCAGGCTGGCGTCTCGATGCAGCGAATGGCTCTTGGCGGACCTTCGATATCACCGGCCGCCCGCTCTATTCGGGGCGCGATGGTGTCACGCTGATGGTCTATTTGTATGACGCCAACGGACGGCTTTCCGGTCAGGCGAATGGCGCCGGAACCCAGGTGATCTGGTTTGATTGGACCGGAAATCAGATCACCGGCGTTCACGACATCGCGGGCAATCAGGTTCAGTACCAGTACGAAGGCAGCGCCTTGAAACAGGTGACCGATGCCAATGGAGCGGTCACGAAGTATCACTATGACGGAGCGGGCCGGATGGACCAATACACGGACGGGGGAGGCCTGACCGAGAATCTCTCCTACGATTCGCAAGGCTCGGCGCTCTCGCTGCTCGACGCTCAGGGCAATGGCCGGATCTTCTCCTACTCCTACGACAAGCTTCAGTTGCAGTTCTATTTCCGTGAGCAATTTACCAATGGCCTCGTGCGCGAGAGTTGGTTCGACAACCAGGCGAACTTGGTTTTGGCCAAGATTAATGGCAAAACCGTGCGCCAGGTTCAGATCGACAGTCGGACCAGCCTGATGACGGATGGACAGGGCAATAAGGTGTACGAGCAGTACAACGACGCCGGACAGCTCGTCAGTAGCACCGATCCGAGCGGCGCCGTCCAGGCCTATGCCTATGATCCAGTATCGAAAGCGCTCCAGACAGGCATCGATCAGGCCGGCGTGGTGACGCAATATTTCTACGATGGGGATGGAAATGTTTCCCAAATTATCGAGGCCAGCGGTCGTCCGGAGCAGCGGACGGAGACATTCGAATACGATGCCCAGGACCGACTGAAGAAGGTCACGGTCCAAGCCAATGACGGCCTCGCCGATGCGGTGACGAATTACGTCTACGACGCCAGCGGAAACCTCAGCTCGGTGCAGGATGCGATGGGTAAGGCGACACAGTACCAGGAGTACGATGCCAATGGCTACTACACCAAAACTGTCGATCCTGACGGCCATGTGACGTATTACACTTGGGATTCGGCGGGGCGGGTGACCGCCACACAGGATATCTTTGGGAACCAGCATCAATATCAATATGATGGCCTGAACAACCTGACCGCCGAGCGGAACGCCCGGGGCTTCTGGAAGTACTTTGCCTATAATGTCGATAACAAGGTGACGGATCTCGTTGACGAAATGGGAGACGAAGCGACCAAGACTTATCGCTCCGATGGGCAAATCGACACGGAGACCGATGGCGCCGGGCACGTCACGCAATACCAGTACGATGACTACGGCCGTCGCTCGATTGTGACCGATCCGGCCGGCAACATCACGACCTTCAAGTACGATCCCGCGGATCTCGAAGGCGCCCGGCCTATCGAAATCGATTTCCCGAAGAGCACGCGATTCCTCAACTACGACCTGGTGAATCGCAAGATCATCGCGGTGGATAATGACGGGGTGGGCGCGATCGTCGGTCAGACCTCCTATGAACTCGATCCGCGAGGCTACGTCACCGCGGTGGTCGACGGCGCGGGAATACGGAGGGAATACATCTATGACGGGCTTGGCCGGGTCACACAGGTGAACTATCCGGGCGGTTTCACAGAGTACTTCACCTACAACCGGTTCGACAAAGTCGCGACCTACCAGGCTGCGGATGGAAAGATCTGGAGCTTCACCTATGACCTGAATGCGCATCGCAGCACGGAAACCTCGCCGCTGGGCAAGGTCCGCACCTATCTGTACACGGATGGCGGGCGGCTCCAGGCCATCGTGGAAGCGAATGGCGACACGCAGAAGGTCGGCTATGACGGCGGCAATCGGCTGGCGACTCTGCAAACCTTCTCCGGCCAGACCCCGACCGTTGCGCAGAAGACGGTCCAGTATTCTTACGATGAGGACGGCAACCTCGCCGGTTACGACGACGGCGTCACGAGCGCAACCTATGGCTACGATCGCAAAGGCCGTAAGATCTCTGAATCGGTGAATTACGGTCCATTCACAAAGAACATTGCCTATACCTACAATGGTGACGACCAGACCGACAGCTTCACGGCCCCGGACGGGACGGTGTACCACTACGGATACGATACGGCCGGGCGACTCCAGACCATGAATTTGCCGAATTTCGGCGCGATCACGATCACGGGCTACGTGGCGCAGCGAACCGGGCAGGTGGCACTCCCGGGAGGTGTGACGATGTCCTTTGGTTATACTCCGGGTCTGCTGCCGCAATCGCTTACGGTAACGGATGCCAGCCAGACGACGCTGTGGAATTGGTCGAACGGCTACGATGGCGCCGGCGAACTTCGCTCGCAGCAAATCGGCGGGAACTCCTTCACGTACAGCTACGATGTCTTTGGCGGCATGGTTTTTGGCCAGGGCAGCGCCTACACCTACGATCTGCGTGGAAACCGCAAGACCTCGCCACGCCTCGTCGGGCCGTGGGGCTACAACGACGATGACGAACTGCAAACCGCGGGAGGCTTTGCGTATCAAAACAACTTGCGTGGCGACCGGGTGGGCCGCACTGGATCGGGAGACGACCAAGTCTATACTTACGATGCCGAAGGTCGGTTGGTGCAGTTCTCGACCGCCAACGTGACCGCGACGTATCTCTATGATCCCTTCGGCCGGCGTCTGGCGAAGACGGTGAACGGAGCGACGACTTACTACGGCTATGCTGATGAAGGAATTGTCGCCGAATATGACGCCACAGGGCAGCAGATCCGCGCCTACGGCTACGAACCTGGCGCCGATGTGGGGCAGCGGCCGTATTATGTGAAGATTGGGGCCAGCTACTATTTCTACATCTTCGATCATCTCGGGACGCCGTGGAAGCTCCTCGACTCGAGCGGCAATGTGGTCTGGGCGGCGACGTACGATTCGCTGGGCGCGGCCACCGTGCTGTCTTCGACGATTGAGAGTAACCTCCGCGCGCCGGGTCAGTATTTCGACGCGGAATCCGGCCTCCACTACAACTGGAATCGCTACTACGATCCCGGAGTCGGCCGTTATATTTCCCGCGACCCGGTGCGGGATGAATTCAATAACTTCGTGTATGCGCAGAACAACCCGCTCACGAAGTTCGACGTGACCGGTCTGCGCTTTAAGGTGAGCGTGCCGATCCCGCAGACCGGCGGCATCTGCAAGGTCTATACCTCGCTGGATTTCTGCGAGTGCGGCGTCAAGTGTGGCGTCTCCATTCCGAAAGTGAAGTCGTGCAAGGCCGAGGCGGATTTGAACCTCTGCAACAATCGCAAGAGCTGGCCGCCGCAGCCGAAGATCTGCGCAGCGATCGGTTGCGAAATCGGTCCATGCAAGGCGGAACTCTTCAAAGCGTGTTACGACACCAGTGCGGGCAGCGGCAAGCGCTGGAGCGCGTCCGGACCGGCCTTTGGCTGTAAAGTGAAAGGCCCCGGCGGAACGGAATGGGATGGCAAAACACCGCCGATCTGGAAATCTGGCGGCCGCGACAATTATGGGTACTGATTTATGCCAAATACTCTTCTCCAACATCGGCACTGTGAGATGACCTTTCGGCGGTTGCTCATCTGCATCGGACTGGCGCTCGGTCTGGCTGGAGCCGGCGCGAGCGCTTCTGTCTGCGCCACCGTGCGCATCGAGATCGACCAGCAGTTGACCTTCGAGCGCCAGGCATTCGAGGCCTCGATGACGATCAATAACGGATTGCCATCCGCCGCCATCAGCAACCTGAATGTCTCGGTCAATTTCCACGATGCCAATGGCAACGAGGTGCGCGGGACGAGCGATCCCAACGATACGACGGCGCTTTTCTTCATCACCTTGGAGAGTGGCAATTCGATCCCTCCGACGGTTGCCGCGCAGGCCTCGGCAACGATCAAGTGGTTGATCATTCCGGCCTTTGGCGCGGGGGGGACGAATCCCAGCGGAACGCTCTACAATGTCGGCGCGCATGTGACCTTCACCAACGCGGGCAACCAGGAGAAAATCGACGTGACGCCGGCCCCGATCTTCGTGAAGCCGATGCCGCAGCTCACGCTCGATTATTTCCTGCCCAATATCGTGAATGGCGACGACCCTTTCACCCCGCAGATCGAGCCGGCGGAGCCTTTCTCACTAGGGGTTCGGGTGAAAAATACCGGCTACGGTCCGGCGAATAAACTGAAGATCGAGTCCAGCCAGCCGAAGATCATCGATAATCGGCAGGGCTTGCTCGTGGCCTTTGAAATTGACGGCGCGAGTGTACAGGATCAACCCGTGGCCCCTACGCTCCTGGCCGATTTTGGCAATCTTGCGGGCGGTACGACCGAGGTGGCGCGGTGGGAGATGACGTGCAGCCTGTATGGCCGCTTTGTGAGTTTCAGCGCGACGTTTTCCCATGCGGATGCGCTTGGTGGCCGGTTGACTTCGCTCATCCAGACGGTCAACGCCCATCTCATGCTGCATGATATTTTGGTCGATTTGCCGGGCCGCGATGCGATCCGCGACTTTTTAGCCTATCGTTTTTCGGGAAGCTCGGACCTGTTGGCTTACGAATCGGATGGGGTTGACACGCCGGTGAATGACGTTTCCTCGAGCGCCCAGGTATCCGGCGGTCCCGACGCCTACCAAGTCGCAAATCCGGGCGCGCTCGGCGCCCTTTACATTCATCTGCCAGATCCCGCCGGCGGCGCCCGTGTAATCGACAGCGCAGTCCGCAGCGATGGCAAGGTGTTGCCGGCGACAAATGCCTGGTTGTCCAAGGTCTACGATCCCAACCAGGAGCGGTATAGCTACTACGTGAGCTTGTTCGATACCGGCAATACGAGTGGTCTGGCATATACGGTGAAGTACAGCGCCCCCGCGCGCCTGGAGCGTGCGCCAAAGCTCATGAATCCCGGCGATCGGATTTTCCAGACGAACGTCTATCATAGCTTCCTCGTTCTGGCGACGGACCCGGATGCCGATCTGCTGACCATGACCTCGAGTTCGCTGCCCGCCGGCGCCACCTACGTCACGGTAAACAATGGCGTAGGGCAATTGACGTGGCGCCCGGGGCCGGATCAGGTCGGCAACTATCCCATCACCTTTGTCGCGTCGGACGGATCCCTACAAGATCAGGCGACGATCGTCATCTCGGTCACGTCTCAGGCGATTTGGAACGGCTGGTTGACGCGCTACTTTGGAAACAACAACGACCCGTCGGTGGTCGGGTCGAATGCTAACCCGAGCGGCGACGGCGCTTCGAACATCGTGAAGTATGCGTTGAATCTCGATCCCACAAAGTCGGAGGATAGCGGGGTGCAAGTCAGTGTGGAGCCGGATGGCCATGGAAACTTCGTGACGAGCCTGACGTATGTGCGGCGCACGGACGATCCGACTCTGCAGGTGAGCGTAGTGGGTTCCAACTCAGGGCGCCTGACCAACAATCAATGGGACGTTCAGCAGCAGAGCGTGGCGACGGATCAATCCAACGTTCCCGACGGGATGCAGCGCTGGAAAGCGGTGGACTCCGTGCCGCTGAGTGCCGGCGTGCCGCGTCGCTTCCTGCGGCTCGAAGCTGCATTTTCCAACTAACTCAACCGCGCAATTTCCATGAAGACAGAATTCAATTTCGCGCAAGATGCTGTGGACCGCAGGAAATTTTCCGTTTTTCGGCAGACCTGCTGGATTGCCTTACTCGTGGCTGCGATTACCTTGGGGCGAGTGGATCGCGCCGCAGCGCAATCGCAGGGCGGGGCAGTCTTTCTTTCCATCGCCGGCGCGTCAGATACGCGCATCTCGCTTCCCTATCAGCAGGCCCCGGTCGACAGCGGCGGAGTTACCGCGATTTCGGCCAATTCGCTGACGCTGAGCGGTAAGAGCTGGTCGAGCAATCAATTTGCCTATAAGGCGGGCCAACAGCCGCAAACCTACTATGCGGAGTTCTTCACCGGCGCCCTCCAGGGAGCTTTTTACACGATCATCGCGAATGATGGCGACACCCTGGTCCTCGATACCAAAGGTGACGATCTGACCAATCATCCGCTGGGCGAAATCGCCTCGGGCGACCTCGTGAAGGTCACTCCATACTGGACGGTCGCAGGGGTGTTTGGAGCCACGCAGAGCGATTTGATCCTCGATCCCAGGACGTCGCCGATCTTCGCAAAAGACGATGTGTTGCTTTTCGATAACAATCTGCCGGGATCGAACAAGGCGCCGTCGACGACGCTGTATTTCCTGGTCGGGAAGGGCTGGACCAGTGTCGCGGCGCCGTCGGACAGCACCGCAGACGTCGTCATTCCGCCGGGCAGCGTGATGGTCGTGCGGAGGCGAAACACCGCTCCAGCTGCTTTGGTGAACATGGGGCTTTACGGTCCGCAGCGGCGCGCCATCTACGTGCATGGGGCGACGGCCACCTCGGCAAACGATCAATATGTTTCGCTGGCCTTGCCCGAGCCGTTGACTTTGAACGAGGCAAATCTCGCCGGGGCGGTTGTCAAAGCTTCGGCGAATTCTGTGTTTCGAAACGACGAGGTGCTGGTCTGGCGCAATAATACGCCGGGCTTCAACACGCCGGCGAATACGACGCTTTTCTATCAAACGGCGAGCGGATGGCTGCAAGTGGGCAATAGCGATCCGATCGGCGATTCGTTTCTTCTGCAGCCGGGAGAAGCCATCATCATTCGCAAAAAGCAAAACAACGCCGCTGTCAACTGGCTCCAAATGCCGCCGCAATGAAATCCATGCATCCTACTTCGAAGCTACTGGCGGGCGTCTCCGCGTGGGTCCTGTTGTTGGCGTCGTCGCACGCCAACAGCGGCAGCGTTGTCTTGAACATTACGATCGGCGATTTGTTCAACGCCGCCGGCACGAGCCAGAGCGACCTTTTACCGGTCAATGCCCTGTGTCTGCTCGTGGCCGATATTGACGGCAACGGTTTCCAACCGGTGACGACCCAGGGCTGGGCGACCGGAGACGACAAAGTGGTCTCGGTCTTCGATCTGCAGCATCCGAACGGCTACGAAGGCTTCCCGCTGACTTCGGGCAGCAATCCGGCGCCGGGCCTGTTTTCGCAGTCGTTGCAAATCGATCTCAGCCAGTTCGGCGCATACTCGACGCCAATCCCGATCGAACTTCTGTGGTTCGCGGACTATCAGGCGGCAACGACGGATCCCAAAACCACCCTGCCGGCGGCGGGTGCATCTTACGGAGAATTCACACGGGCTATCCCCAAGTATACTGATTTCGGCACCAGCCCTTGGGTGATCCCGATCACCAGTGGGGGAAACTATACGCTTGACCCATTCGCCACCTCCGATCTTGAAGGAAGCGACCCGGCAGCGCTTGGCGTGGCGTCGTTTTTTGTCATACCGGAGCCGGCTTCAGGAGTGCTCCTCGGCATGGCGGCGGTGTGGCTTTCGACGGTGCGTCGCCGACGGACGCTCGCGGGCGGCTAGTTTTGCGAGAGCGAGAGCAGCGGCCCTCCTGGGAGCGCGGGCGTCCCGCCCGCCCGGCGCGGAAGCGTTACATACGACGTTTGCTTTTACTCTCAGAGAGGGCTGGGAGTAGGCGTCTTGTTACGTAGTTGCTCGTCAGACTTTGGGTTCTCCAAATACCTCTGTTCTTAACTGATCGCGGAAGGCGGGTTCAATTTGCTTGAACCAGTCGGCGGAAGGCTCTGACCATTGTTTTTCGCCGGTGATTTCCTTCCACAATTGAAGGTAATGCTTCGCCTCGGGAAAATTATGGCTGAATGCATTCCAGAGCGCCAAGCTTTCATAGACCGACTGGGTATTGGTCTTGTCCCCTTGGGTGCGTTTCAGGGCTTCGGAGAGCATTTCCCCAGCCGCCTTGAGGGTCAGAGGATCTCCGATTCCGCCGGCCATTAGCGCGTAGCCCGCGTCATTGTAGGTCGAGAACCGCTCGGCTTTCGCGGGGAAGTTATTTCTCGCATAATCCGCCGCGGCGCGAAAATCGCCGCGCGACCGCATGCAGAGTAGGACTTTCGAGAAGACGTCCTCGTACTCGGGATCCTTTGGCGGGAACTCTTTCAGAAGCTTCTCGGCTCCCAGGTAGTCGGCATTTTGAAATTTGAGGTTCGACTCCGCCAGCGTGATGTCCTTTGTCAACGTGGCTTCTAGGCTCTTGCTGGAGGCGGTGACTCTTTTCTCGATTTGCTTGAGGTTGTCTTCACTTTTTTTGAGTTCCTTCGAGTAGTCGGCGATGTGAAATCCAAACACGCTGGCAATGAGGCTGCACGGGATGCCGATGCAATAAAGCACCTTCTTGGCCCAGTCGACCAGCCGCTCCTGCGCCCTTTCGGCGACCTTGAATTCGCAAACCTCGCTCTCCTTTATGAATTCCGCGCGAACGCTTTTGATTTGTTTTGCAACCGCGGAATCGACGGTGCGCTCGATGCGCTCCTGATCGGCATTGAGCGCGGCCCCGCAGGCGCCGCAATAAAGGTTAGTTTCCAGATTTTCGGCGCTGCAAGCACTGTGTGGACACTTCATAGGAGAGACCGCTGATGCCGGGAACGCCGCGCTGCTCATCAGTCCCCGTGGACCGCTCTGCCGGGTTTCCGCTGTGTATGCCCGGAGCCTCGCATTTTTCGCGTTATATAGTCAAGCCGTCGTCAGCGATCGATAGCTTCCAGACACCGCGGCGTGCAACCATGCGGCTGTGGAGATCCCGGAAATTCGAGGTTTTCCAGATTGAGCGGCAACGGTATTTCACGCGAGACTGGCGCATGTTCGCCCTCCGCCTCTTCCTGCTTTTACTTCTTGCGCCGCCTTTGGTCCGTGGCGCCGCCACCGATTCGCCTCGGGATGTTTCTGCGACGCTGGAAATGGTGCGCGCGAAGCACGGACTGCCGGGTTGCGCGGTGGCGGTGGCGGAAAAGGGCAAACTCACCGCGACGGGAGCCGCGGGTGTGCTGCGTGTGGGAAAGACCGCGCTGGTCGATACGGATGATCTTTGGCCCATCGCCTCATGTACGAAAAGCATGACGGCCACTTTGGTGGGGATGGTGGTGGATACAGGAAAACTGCGGTGGGACATGCCGGTTCCGGAAGCGCTTCCCGGGTTTGCCTGCAATCGCGCCTGGCGAAAGGTGACGGTCTGGGATGTGGTGACGCATCGAAGCGGGCTCGGGCCGCTCTGGTACCCGGAAAATAGCCAGATTATTTCCGTTCTTTCGCCAGAACAACAGCGGGAAGCGTATGTGCGGTCCATCGTCGCACGCGAGCCAGCCGGTCCGCCCGGAAAGTCGGCCTATAGCAATGCCGGCTACGCAATGCTGGGCGTAATGGTCGAACGCGCCTTGGGCGAGCCCTACGAATCTGCGCTCAAAAAGCGCATCTTTGCTCCGCTAGCGCTCGATTCCGCGGGATTTGGCCCTGTTTCCGGAGGATTGAGCGAACTTTCCGGACACCAACGCGATGGCGATCGAATCGTACCCAAAAATGCTCCCACGGGCGCCACTTCCTCGGTGATGACCCCGGCGGCCGGTGTGCAGGTGTCGATCACGGATTTTGCCCGGTATGCCGCGTGGGTTTCTTCGAACGAGCCAAAACTGCTGGCCGCAGAAACGGCGGCGAAGCTCGGGACGCCGCCGCAGGATGACAAGTATGCCGGCGGCGTCTGGAAGACGGTCATGCCGGGGATCGGCGGCGAAGCGCTTTGCCACACGGGAACGATCGGAGGCTTTTTCTGTGTCATGTACACGAGCGGCGGGCGAGCCTGTGTCGCCGCCATCAATCTCGAGGGCTTTGGCTGGGAATGGATCGGCGACGAAATCGTTGCAGAGGTATTGAAACTCGACGCCGGAAAATGAGGCAAGGCCCTGGACCGCCTAGTGACAACGGGAGGCGGCGTTCGTTCTTCGTTCGTCCTTTGGCGGTTCACGCTCGGATGTGCTTGAAACTGGCCGCGGATTACGGCTTGCATTCGCGGACATGACAAAATCGTTACCATTGCCAAGGATTACGGCATTTGCCGCCGGAGCGCTTACGCTCTGGCTGGCCGGGTGCATGATGGATCCGACGCAGATGATGCCCAACGGGCCTCGGGCGCACGCCTTCATCGTCTATTGGCCGCCGCCAAAGAATTCCCGAAAGCTGCGTCTGGCCGTCAAGGACATCATTGACGTCAAGGGCGTGGTCACCACCGCGGGATCGGCCTATTTCAAACGGCATAATCCGCCGGCCACGGAAGACGCAGCCTGCCTGGCCATCGCACGGGAACGCGGTGTGCAGATCGTTGGCAAGGCGAACATGAGCGAATTTGCGATCTCGCCTTCCGGTCTGAATTCCTATTTCGGCACGCCCATAAATCCACACTTTTGGACGAGCATTCCCGGCGGCTCGTCGAGCGGCTCCGCCGTGGCGATTGCGACAAATCAGGCCGACGTGGCCTTCGGTTCTGACACGACTGGATCGATCCGCCTGCCTGCGGCCTGCTGTGGCATCGTCGGGTTGAAGACCACGCTTGGCCTGGTGCCATTGAAGGGCGTCTACCCGATCGAGTCAGAGCATCTCGATACGGTCGGGCCGATGGCCAAGGACATCGCCACCACGGCCGTCGGAATGGATCTCCTGGAGCGGGGATTCGCGGCCAAGTATGCTTCGGCCATCGCGGCCAAGCCGGCGGGCCAAAACATCCTCGTCGGGCGCATCTATCTGCCGGGCACCAATCCCGCGATCGACAAAGCCGTCGACGAGGCGCTGGAAAAGGCTGGTTTCCAGGTGGCGCCGCTGGACCGGATTTTCCGTGAACACTGGGTCCAAGCCTCCCGAGATACGACGACTGTCGCAGCCGCAGGCGCCTGGTTGACCGATGCGAAATATAGCATCCTGCCGGGAATCAGCGGCCGGACCAAAGCGGTCATCGCGCTCGGGCTCTTCGAGTACAATGTGAACTATCAAAGCGCTCTGCGCCGACTGCCGGGTTGGGAGCGATCGTTGAAGCAGGTCTTCGACGACGTGGACTTCATCGCCTTACCCACCGTGCAGCAGAAGCCTCCGGTCATTCCCATGTTTGGCGGTTCCGCGCTCTTCGAAGAACAGGTTCTCGGGGTGCAGAATACCGCCGCGGTGAATTTTGCGGGAAATCCGGCGCTGGCCCTGCCGATCCCCCTGGAGGGCGGCTCCTTTACCAGTCTGCAGTTGGTCGGGCCGAAGTTGAGCGAGGCGGGATTGTTGAACGCCGGCCGGATCGTGGAGGCTGCAGTGGCGCCGGGGAGCAAGACCGCCGTGCGTTCGCACTATATCGGGACAGGGGAGGAATGAGCCGTCACTTCGCGAGTTCCTTATACCGGAAACACGTCACCAAGTGGTCATTGACCATGCCGGTCGCTTGCATGAAGGCGTAGCAAATCGTCGAGCCGACAAACTTGAAGCCGCGTTTCAACAAGGCGCGGCTCATGGCGTCCGAAACGGCGGTTTTTGCCGGAAGGTCGGATAATTTTCGAATGGCGTGATGCTCGGTCTTCCCGCCGGCGAGGTCCCAGATCCAGCGGTCGAAGCTGCCGGTTTCCTTTTGGATTTCGAGGAAAGCGGCGGCGTTTTTGATCGTCGCGGCGATCTTGAGCCGATTGCGCACGATGCCCGCGTCGGCCATGAGGCGGGCGACGTCGCGCTCGCCGTAGCGGGCGATCTTCCGCGCATCGAAATTGGAAAAGGCCGCGCGGTAGTTTTCCCGCTTCTTCAGAATGGTGGACCAACTGAGACCGGCCTGCGCTCCCTCAAGGATGAGCATTTCGAAGAGCTTCGTGTCGTCGTGGAGCGGCACGCCCCATTCCGTGTCGTGGTAGGCGATGTCGAGTGGAGTAGTAGGCCAGGAGCAGCGCATGTCTGCCTGATGGTAGCGGATCGGCTCAGACAGGGAAGCTCGCGCTTGCGGCGGCGCCGTCGGATTTTGGGTTTCCCGGCGTTGCATCGTGTTTGCCGTCGGCCGAAAGGCGCCAGCAGGTCATAATGGGATAGCGGCGTGGCTGAAATTTCGCTGCCTGGCAGGAATTGAGCAGCCGCGGAAGCAACTCGCTGACCGTGGAATCTCTCGCTTGCAACTCCTAGTTGCAAATATGCGAATTGAGGCATGCTGCGCTGGATAAAATACGTGCGATGTGAGGCCAGGAGGCGCGCGTACGCCCTGATCCACGCGATGTCACCCTCGGAATACTACTGATTTTCGAATTCTGCTCGCGCAAAACCGAAAGCATGATAGTAATTACAGCCATTACAGTATTTGGTCCGGTTGGTGCTACATACAAACCAACAGACCAAATCATCCTCATCCTCACAGCCTAATTGCAGCCCACCCCCAGGATGCAGAAGCAGGCGCGAAGCCAAGCTCACCCCGCGTGTCTTCCGCCACGATGAACATTGTCCATTTCCAATTCCTATTAACTTGCCCTGAAGCAGGCCGCCGATCACCCCAACCCCACCCCAATCCACCCAAAAGTAAATGATGCACTCCATCCCACCGTTCGTCTGGCTACTCCTGATCTCGATTGCCGGACTCGCCTATAAGGTCGCGGAATCGATGGCCCTGGCCAAGGCGGAGATTGCTCGACGTTTGAACGAAGACGCCTGGAAGTATCCAGACCTCCAGAAGCGCCCGGTTTTCGGAACGATCTCCGAAGAAGAACCCGCGCAGGCGATTCCGGCGACCGCCTGGATCGAATCGAAGCGTGGTTTCGCGCTCGCTTGGGACGACCAGAATACCGCGGAAGTTTCCAAGGTGTAGAGTCGTTGCCTGGCGCTGCTACGCCTGGGCGCTCAGGTCCTCAGTAAGATTTCCTCGCAGCACAGCGGCGTGGGGTGCGTCTCGACAGAGATGCGCTCCACGCTGCAGGCGTTGTCGAGCAGTAGCGCCGGACGGCATGCGCCTCGCCCCCATTATAACTGCACGGCAAATTTCGTCTCGCGTCCCAAAAATCGGCCATAGCATTCGGCTTCTGCCGCCGCGGCCTCGACTTCCGCTTTTTTCGGCGGCGCAAAAAACGTCGCGCTGATCGACACGGATCTCTTTTGGATCTCGCGTTTCCACGTGCCGACGACTCGCCCGTCGTTGACGATCGTGGCCAGAAACATGCCGTTGGTCCCCGGAATGACGGCTTGAACATACTGCGGCTCCAGCGAGATGCCGCGATCGGTGTAGCCGAGGATGAATTCGTCGAAACCCGGTAGCAGGCGAATGGAGTGCGGGATTTTTGTCGAAGGTTGCGTCGAGGACATCCACCACTTCACCTCGGCAATCTCCTCGCCCTGAAGTTCGCCGGCGACGGAATCGAGAGCGGCGCGGGCTTCCGTGATTTTGAGTCCGGACCACCACGTGAAATCGGCCAGGGTGGCGGGGCCGTGACTCTGAAAATAGCGGCGAGCGAGTTCTGCCAGAGATTCTTCCCGATCCAAGGTTTTTGTCGGAGGCGGCGACCATTCATCGAGCAGAGCGAAGGTCGGTTGCTTGCCACGTCGCGCGCCGCAGCAGAGCAGGCCTTCCTGGGCGAGGCGCCAGAGGATGTGGTAACCGCGCTGCCCTGCGGGCGAGATTTTCGAGCGCTCCAGCGTGGAATAGACTTCTTCCCGCGTGAGCGACTGGCCGCCCTGTAGGGCGGCAACAAGGGCTTTGCGACTTCGCCGAAAGACGTCGTCGTCGAGCTCGAGCTGGCGATTGCGTCCCGCGCTTCCGGCGATGAGTCGAGGCGAAAAAAGGGCAAGCATCCAGCACAAGTCGGCGGGAGCGACGAAATGCAGCGTGCCGCGCATCGGCCAGCTCCGCAAAATGACCCGCTCGGCGATGGCTTGCTCGACTTCAGCCTCCGTCGCGTGCGGGGTGCGCAGTCCCACCGCCCAGAGCGAGCCGAGGTAATCCTGCGCCTGGATGGCGCCGAGCGCCGCCACGACTTCGGCCGGCGAAGCTTCGGCGTGGGAAATGACGCGCTGCGCGGGGAGCCGCAGGCGGGCGACCTGGCGCGGCGTCACGACCGCTCGGCCCAATGATGGCGGAAATACTCCGGCACAAATGCCGCGTCGCTGGCCTCGGCGATGGTGAGCCGGATTTGTTCCGCCATGATTTCCGCCGCGATCGGGCTCCGATAAGTGCGGGCGGCTTCCACGAGGGCCTGCTCCGGAGGCAGGGCATCCGCCTGCACCGCCCGATAGATTTTCAGTGCCAGCGACTCGGCCGCGCCGGAGGTGAGTAGGGGCGGCGGCGTGAACTCGAGGCGCGCCGGAGCGTCGGCGGGAAAATCCAGGCCCTGGCGGCGGCAGAGCGCGCGCAGGAGTTCCCAGGATTCCTCCGGCGAAACCGTGGGAAAGATGGGAATTCGGACGTCGACGCGTCCGGGGCGTTTCAGGTCGACTTCGATGAGATCGGGCCGGCTCGAAGCGAGAATCCAGATAATGCGCCCGCGATTTTCAGGCCGGCTCATCTCGGCGGCCACCATGGAATAGATGCGGCCGGACAGCCCCGAATCGTTGCCACCGGAATCGCGCTTCCCCAGCGCCTGGTCGGCCTCGTCGATGAAAACGTAGCAGCGCTGGAGCGCGGCGAGCAGGCGGAAGATTTTTTCCAGATTGCCCTCGGTGCTGCCGACCCATTTGTCCCGGAAGTTCTTGATCTTGATCACGGGCGTCCCGGCCTCGCCGGCAAGGCATTCCACCAGGTACGTTTTCCCGGCCCCAACGGGACCGCAAATGAGATAACCCATGGGCAGAGCCTGGAGCCGGCCCTGTTTCCACAGGGCGAGATCTTGGCGCAGCCAGGCTTTGACCTGCGGCTGGCCGTGGAGGTCGTCGAGCGTCCGGCGGCTGTCGATGAATTCGATGAGGCCCTGGCATTCGTCCTCGACGAGTCGTTTCTTGAGTTGGACGAGGTCGCCGCCGCCCAGCGTCTCGCGCCGGTGGCGCTTGAGTTTGAGCAGACTCTCGATGGCGTTGAGGCTGGCCCCGGTAAATTGCGGCGCGAGCGCGGAGAGATCTTGCGCGAAAGCGCCCAACGTTTCGGCATGGCGCGGGGCGAGTAATTCCAGAGCCCGGGTGATTTCGGGCGTGGTGGGCAGAGGGATCTTGACCTTCGCCGCCCGCGGGTTGGCGGTGAGGATGGGGTGCAGGTCGTGCAGGTTCTCCGTGACGAGAAAGGTGACTAGCGCGTGCTCCGTGAGCGCGGCGTCGGTGCTCCAGTCGCGCAGGAGTAGGGCCAGCGCGCTCAGGTCGAAGTTCAGGCCGCCCGGCAAGGCCGGGGCAACCAAGTCGGCCGCCTTGACGATGCAAGCCACCTGGATTCGCGCCTGGCCGAGGCGGGCGAGATTCGCGCAGTAGCGAAAATACCGCGTGAGCCACTCGATGGCGGCGCGGGGAGCCCGTGGTAGCTCCGGGTTTTCCTTGAAAGCCGGCCACTGCGCCAATTGTTCGCCGCCTTTTTCGATCCGAATGCCATTGCCGACATCGAAGCTGAAGACCACGTCGAAACGCGGCAGCAGCGCGTGGAGAAAGAAATCCATGAGTCCCGCCAGCCGAGCCTGGCCGGCCGTGGGCAGCACGAAGCGATCGTGCACATCGCCGAAGAGGATGAATTGATTCGCTGCATCGCTCTCGTAGAGGGCGATCAATTCGGAAGCCCACGCGGGCAAGGGGGGCGAGACGGTGGTCATGGCTGGCGGCACGTAGATCGGCGCGACCGGCGTTGCGCCACTCGATCACGCGGTATGTAAAACGAGCCTACTGCGCGATTGGGCCCATGGACTTGGCCGGCGGTTCGGTGGACGCAGCGGCTTCCGGCTGGGCGGCTGCCGGAGCATCCAGCGCGATGCCTTCCCGGGCGGCGAAATCGGCGAGGGCCTGGTCGGCGAGGGCCTTTTGCTCATTGGCCTTCAAATTGATGCCCGATGTATCGATGGAATCGCGCGCCACCCGGGCGCGACCGGCGGCGTACTCACGCTCCTCGTCGATCATTTTCGTCAGTCGATCCAGGGTGTCGCCGGAAGACCCGATCTGGGAGACCATGCCGGAGGCCATTTGGGCCAGCTCGGCGGTGGCTTTCTTGACCTTGAGGTCATCCAGGGAATGGCGGAGCGACTCGATCTTGGCCTGTGCTGCTCGGACGGAGACGTCGCGCGCCTTAACCAATTCCCGGTAGGACGTTTCGGCTTGCTCCAGCTGGACGCGGTTTTCCTGCAGTTCTCCGGTAATGGTCTGCAGTTGCACGGCGTACTGGCCGGCGGCGTCGCGATTCCCGGCCCGGAGATGGGCGGTGGTCTTGGCCCGCAGCTCCCGCTCCTGGGTTTCCAGCTTTTTCACCTGCGAAATGAGCCGCTCGCAGAGGCCGGCGTGGGAGGCCAGCCCGGAATTGTACTTGGTGATTTGTTCCCGGAGATTCTCCTTTTCGACTTCGAGCAGGGCTTCGGGCGCTCGCTTCTCGATGCCGCTGACAAAAAGGCCGAGAAAGCCCCGAAAGAGATTGGTGATGCGTCGGAACATGGCAGGTGGATGGATATTTTTACGGGATCGCGAGGAGTCCCGGATGACGCTCTAGCAGATGGTGCAAGCGAAAGCACGACTTGGTTCCCTGTGGGGGGCGGCGGCGTCCGGGTGGCGAGAGCCTGAATTAAGTGTGCACTTGAAGCGAATTTCCCATGTGCAGCGTTGGCGCTGCTCTTCGAAATCTAACCAAATGCGAACCAAGTGCAAATTCTTGGAGCCGGGCGCCCCCTTTCATCTGGCAGATTCTCAGCGAGCCGCTTGCCGGCGAAGCGGGACGACCGGTTTCCGTCAAACGAGGCAGGCGCCCGAAAAGACGCGCTTGGGCAGTTTCGGATCCGTTCAGATGCTTCGGGCCAGTTCCTCCCGCCGGCGCACCTTGTTTGGTCCGTTATCGAGCCTCGACCGGAATTGCGTGCTTTAGCTTCTCGATTAACTAGCGATTAACAAAAATCCATTGAATGCAGGCGTGAAGTCGTGAGGTGGTGGATAGATCGTGTTCATCGCGCAAGGGTGGGCGGATAAAATGTGATCAGGACTCGCATCATCGCAGGATAATCACCGAATTGCACCGCGTTGCCTAAACGCGTCGCGCCGTCGAATCGCTCTTGCCAACCCAACCGAAATCGAAGCATCCTTCCTTCTCCACAAAACAAAAATTCTCTCCCATGCGTACGCATCTTCTCACACTGTCTCTCGCGTTTCTGGCTACTGCCGCCTTCGCGGAAAACAAGGAAATCACCGTCGAAGCCGGCGGCAAGGCTGCCTTCAAGATGAGCGTTCCGAAAAACGCCGAGGTCAAGACAAAGGGCGAAAAGACCACCATCCAGGCTCCCGATCTGCGCATTTACATCTGGCACGTTCCGACCGCCAAAACCGTGGCGGACGTGACGCCGCACGTGACGGATGTCATCAAGGACGAATTCGTGCAGTACGCCGTCAAATCGACCGATGCCATCAAGGTTGCCGGCCACGACGCGCAGCATCTCAAGGGCAAGGGTGAAGAAGCCGACGACAACGATCCCGGCACCGCAGACGTCGTGATCTTTACCGATGGCAAGGACGTGTTTGCGGCTTGCGTCCACGGCGAGAAGGAGGAGGCGGCGAAGGAGCGTCCCGAATTTCTGAAGGCGCTCGAGTCGATCAAGGTCCCGTAAATCGGGCTTGGTCTAATTCGATTTCCCGGGCACAAATAACAAAGGCTCCGTTCGTTTTCGAACGGAGCCTTTGCATTTTACCAAGGAAGCTAATTTACGCGGTCGCGTTGACGATCAGATGGCCGGCGGAGTTGATCGTGGCGGCGAACACGGGAAGATTCTGCGTGGCGGGACCTTCGGTGACATGCCCTTCGGGGTCGAAAGTCGATCCATGGCATGGGCAGTAGAAGGTGCGATTGGATTCGCCCTCGAGCTTGCAGTGACGATGCGTGCAGTAGGAGGAAAGGGCGAAAAGCTTTCCGCCCTTTCGGACAATGAAGAATCCCACATCGCGAAAGCGTGGATACAGACCATCGGCCGCATACTGACCGGCGGGGCCGCAGTCAATGGCGCGTGTTTGAGACGGCGCCGTAGACCCGCCATTCTGGGCGGTTTCGCAGCCGGCGGCCAGGGCTCCGGCCAACATGAGGAATTCTCTCCGGTTCATGGCGTATCCTTTCGCTTGTGCGAGAAGACGTCAATATTCGAACACGAGGCTGACGTAGACTCCGCCCTTGACCTCTTCGTGCGCCGTCGAGTTCATGGGGAAGACATAGCCGGCGCCGAGGCGGGGCTGGACGCTGCCGATTGCGTTCAGATTGATGCGGAAACCACCCATGCCGAGCACGGAGTTATCTTTGTCGTGGTTGATTTGTCTTTCTCCGGAAATTTCGAAGACCGGGACGAACTGTTGCACGCCGGGCAAGGGCAATTCGTTGTGAGGAATGGTCCAGCCGAAGGTGAAGCCGTATTCGAAAGTGTCGAGCCCGCCGTCGTCGCCGATGCCGTAGATCATCGAGTAACCGAGGACGGTCTGCATGGTGAAATGTTCGCCAAGTTTCAGATCGTTGAAGACCTTGGGCACGAGCTCGGTGTTGCGGCTCACCGAGGAGTGAGTCGGAATGCCGAGTTCGATTCCGACGCCGAAGGTTTCATCAAAGGAGCCGTCCGTGGAGACATATTGGAAGATGGGCACGCGCGCGCCGACGTCGATATTGGCCATGCCTTCCGTGGCGTGGCCTTCGCTCCAATCGCGCTCCCAGGGAACTTCGAGCTCCAGCGTCACCGGGCCGACGCCCTTTTCAATTTCCGCTTTGATGGAGTCGGTCTGCTGATGGGCGCCGCCGGTGTGAAACCAGTCGACGCGCGCTTCGTTCGTCTCGTGATCCGAGTCGTCCACGAGAAAAGGCTCGGGAAATGCGCCCTGGCCGTAAGCGCTGCGATGGTCGAGCCAGCCGAAGAGGCCGTAGCGGGTGCTGGGCTGGGTCAAAACGTCTTTGCCGTTTGCCTGGGTGCTGATCTGGGTTCCGGCATGAACCGCATTGAGCGCAGGGAAGAGAAGAAGACCGATCGAAGCGGCGAGGGACTGCGCGCTCCGGGAGTGGGAGATGGATTTGGTAACTTTCACGGCGCAATCGATAGGCGGGGTGGGCAGTGTTCGCCTCCTTGGAATTGCGACGGATAGGCTTGGGCTTGTTATTCCGGCGACCGGTGGCCGTGGTTTGTCTGGCGTAGAGAGATTGGCGCGTGAAAGATGAGAGAGTACGGCAATTCCGAGCAAAACAAAAGCAATTCGAAGATGGTAACAAAAGTGTTAGAATGAGTGGATGTGGGGTTGCAGCTGTTGCGCGGTTTTGCCAAGGTTTTGGCGCTTCTTCACGAACGAGCTGCTGCTGACGCAGTTCGCTCAAAGAAACGCCCGCATCTTTTCGGACGCTTCCGCGCTGGGCGGACGAGACGTCCGCGCTCCCGGAATGCCAGCGGTCGCGTTCTTGCGGTTTTCTACGCAATCCCAAGCAGCTCGCGCAGCTTGGCGCAGTCGCGCTGCATGATTTCGAGCTGTTTGGGGCCGGCCCCTTCGACGTATTCGAAATGTTGGGAGACGGGGCCGGAGTAGGTCGAGTTGCGCAACCACGTGAAGTATTCCGGTCGGATCATACCTTGGCCGAGCGGACACCATTCGACGGTCCAGGCGTTGGCGCCGGGCTTTTGTTTCCAGACGAAATCTTTCACGTAGGGGCAGACGAAGTATGGCTCGAGGAGCCGGGCCTGGATGGGCCAGGAGAGGCCGCCTTCCACGGTGGCGTGGCCGATGTCGAAACAAGCGCCGAGATGTGCGGGATCGAGATCGTGGATGAGTTCGTAGATATCCCAGACCGGCGCGCCGATGAGGTCGGGGCCGGAGTGGTTTTGCAGCGCTCCGACGACGCCGAGTTCGCGATTGAGCGCAGCAAGGTCGCGAAGCTCCGCCTTAAAGGCGTCGAGTTGGGGCGCGACGGGTTTCTTGAGGTCGTAGTGGACGAAGCCGAACCGATAGCGTCGGACCCCGAGCTTGGCGGCCATGCGCAACACCCGCTCGGCAAGGGGATCGACGCGACGGATGTCAGTCGTCAGCAGGGTGAGATCGACATTGCGCTTGCGGAGCGCCTCCTGAAGCCGCGGGAGGTCATCTTCCACCCGCTCCGGAAGGACTTGGCCTTTGGCGCGCACCGCGCACTCGATGCCAGTCCAACCAATCTTCGCGACGTAATCGGCGGTTTCGTCGAAGCCGATGTCCTGAAAGGGTTTGGTGAAGCCGATCACCTGGAAGCGTTTCTTCGGCTCCTCGGCGCGCAAGGCGGGGGCGCCCAGAGCTGCAGTTGCGCCGATTAGCGCCGTGCGGATGACGAAATTGCGCCGGGAAATAGGGGAGTCGTCGTTCAAGGCGGGGAGAGATCTGGGTAGTGAACCGAATCAAGTTGGCATTCTGAGAGCCCTTGCGAAGAAAATCTTACACGAAGGCACGAAGCTCACCTGCAGACCTTCCCAAGGATTTCCAGCGCCGACCAGACATCCACGCTCCAGGAGCCGCGGACCGATTTTCTGCGGCTGGTCGGCGCAATCCCGGCAGCTTACGCCGCCTTGGCGGCAGCCAGCGGTTTCACGAAGGCTTCGAGCCGCTGCGCGAGGTCGGGTTCCTTGCCCCACTCGGCGATGCGCTTCACGATGGCGCTGCCCACGACCACGCCGTCGGCGGCTTGCGCGACGGTTTGCACATGTTGCGGCGAGGAAATGCCAAAACCGACCGCGATCGGCAGCGAAGTCGTGGAGCGGATTTCTGCGATGCGCTCAGACAGATCGGATACGACCTCGGCCCGCTCTCCGGTGACGCCTTCCCGCGAGACATAGTAGACGAAACCGCTGGCCCCAGCTGTGAGCTCGGCGATGCGAGAGGGCGGGGTGGTCGGCGCGATGAGGCGGATGCGCTTGAGGCCGGTCTCGTGCGAGAGCTCGGCATTCAGCGCATCTTCGTGCGGCGGCAGGTCGAGGATGAGAAGCCCGTCGACCCCGGCGGCTTCCGCATCCTGGTGGAATTTGGCGAAGCCATAGCGATAGATCGGATTGATGTAGGTGTAGAGGACGATCGGAATCTGGGACGACTGGCGAAGCCGCGCGACCGCGTCCAGCACACCGCGAACGGTGGCGCCGGCGGCCAGGGCGCGCGAAGCCGCCAACTGGTTCACCACACCATCGGCCAGGGGATCGGAAAAGGGCACCCCCAGTTCAAGAATATCGGTTCCGGCGCGTTCCAGGGCCAGGGCGAGATCGTGGGTCGCTTCCAGGCTGGGATCGCCGGCGGACATGTACGCGATGAAGGCCTTCTTCCCGACGGCGCGCAGGTCGGCGAATTTCTGGTCGATGCGATTGGACATGCGCGGGAGCATGCAGGCGCCGGGGTCTTTCTGTCCATGGAGGAATCGGGCCGGAAATCGGGCGCCAATCGATTTCAATCCCCGCTGGACAAGACCGCGCCGCGCCCGTAGCCTCCGCCGCCTTTAAATCATGAAATGGATGTCTCTTTCCGCCGTCGCCGCACTGGCGCTTTTCACGAACGCTTGCGAACACCACACTGCTGAGGAAACCCGGAGAGCGGTCGCGGAAGACATGCCCAAGCTCGAGGAGCAGGCCGTGTCTTCGGAATCGGCGGCGCCCAGCGAAGCTCCGGTGAAAACCGAAACCGCCGCTCCCGTCGCGGAGAAAAAGCCGGCTGAAGGCAAGACCGAGGGCGGAGCGAAATTTTTCGAAACGAAGTAGCTGTGTGGCGAGGGCGCGCACTGGACGGGGCGGAAGCCGTTGTCTGAGCGCGCCGTCGACTCGCTTCCATCGACATGAGTGACCAGCGTCCCACGCAAAAGAGTGTGTGGCGACGCTGGAGACCGGCGGGGTTTGTCGATGCGGCGCGCGGCCTGAAGATCCTGGTGACGACGCAGCCCAATGCCTGCGTGCACCTGGGAGCGACGGGGGTGGTGTTGGGCTTGAGCGTATGGTTGCGCCTGAGCGCCGGGGAATGGGGCGCCGTGATGGCGGTGGTGGCCATGGTGTGGGTGGCGGAGGGGATGAATACGGCGATCGAATTCCTCGTGGACATCGTTTCGCCGGAAAAACAGCGCCTGGCAGGATGGGCGAAAGATGTCGCGGCGGGGGCGGTGCTGGCTGCGGCGCTGGGGGCGGTGGCGGTGGGGTTGGTGATTTTTGGGCCAAAGATGGCGGCGCGGCTGGGTTGGTGAGACCGCGATTTCTATCACTTTAGAGGGCTAGACGGGGGACTCCGATCTTGGCAAAAGCTAGTTTCGTTCGGGTTTTCCGGCATTCCGGGCCGTCTTTGCCGACGGTTCGGCTGCCGGGGAAACGGCCCGAACTCCCCTCGATAGATTCATCAAACTCCCCTCAACTCCCATGAATACCTTAATCCTTCGCGCCGAGAAATTGCGCGACTTTGACCCGCGAAATCTGGCCGGGCGCGACCGACGCCTGCGGCGACTCGGCGCGACCTGCCTGGCGGCAACCCTCGCTGCAGCGCCGGCAACCGCTCTCCGCGCGGAAAACAACGGCATCGCGCCAGCGCCGCAGATGGGCTGGAGCAGCTGGAGTTCTCTGCGGATGAATGTCAGCGAATCCAACATCGAAGCGCAGGCGCTCGCCATGCACAATTCGCTGCAGGCCTACGGCTTTACTTATGTAAATATCGACGACGGCTGGTATCTCAACCCGAACAACACCGTGGATCAGTATGGCCGCTGGGCGGTGGACACCACGCTCTTTCCGAACGGACTCGCCGGCGTGGCAAACTACGTGCACAGCCTCGGCTTGAAATTCGGCATGTATCTGACGCCGGGCATTCCGGTGGCGGCCTACAAACAAAATACGCCGATCCAAGGCACGTCCTACCATGCCAAAGATATCGTCACGAATACCTCCAGCCAGGAGAAGCAATATCGGACCGGCGGCATGTATTTCATCGATTATAGCAAGCCCGGGTCGCAGGAGTTCGTGAATTCCTGGGCGAATCTCATCGCATCGTGGGGCGTCGACTATCTGAAACTGGATGGCGCCGGAGACAGCGATCAAGCCGATGTGGTCGCCTGGTCCGCGGCGCTCAACCAGTGCGGAAGACCCATCCATTTCGAACTCTCGAATAGCCTGGATTTCAACAACGGCGCGACCTGGAAGCAATATGCCAATGGCTGGCGCACCAGCGGCGACATCGAAAGCTATAACAGTACGCTCACGAACTGGAACAACATCAACGGCCGCTTCAACAGCACGCCGGGCTGGCAGCGCTGGGGCGGGCCCGGCGGCTGGAATGATCTCGATTCACTCGAAGTCGGCAATGGCTCGCACGATGGGTTGACGACCACCGAACGCCAGACCGCGGAGACCCTGTGGGTCATCGCCGCCTCGCCGCTCGTTCTGGGGACGGATCTCACGAATCTGGACAGCGCGGATCTTGCACAGTTGCAGAATCTCGAGGTGTTGGGCGTCGATCAAAGCGGCGTTCCCGGCGCGCCCCTGGCCACTGGTACGACGGAAGTCTGGCGGGCAAAACAGCCGGATGGCTCGTACGCCGTGGCGCTTTTCAATCTGGGCTCCTCGAGCGCCTCGGTTGCGGTGAACTGGAGCAGCCTTGGATTCGTAGGCTCCGCCTCGGTTCGCGATCTCTGGACGAAGTCGAATCTCGGCCAGTTCAGCGGCAGCTTCAGCGCCACGCTCAATTCCCACGCCTCGCGGTTGCTGCGGGTCACCCCGCAGACGGCGGCGGTCCAGTATCTCGCAGATTCTTCCGCCAACACCTGGAGCGGCGGCGCAGCCCCGGCGGCAAAGTCTGCTGGCACTGACGGAATGGCGATCGGTTTCCTCGGAAATGGCGGCGCGCTGCAGTTCAATAATGTTACGGTGAGCGCAGCCGGCTCGTACAATGTCACATTCCTCTACTATGATGGCGACTCCGGCCGATCGGCGAGCGTCAGCGTAAATGGCGGAACGGCGGTGAGCTATGCCTTTGCTTCAACCGGCTCATTTACGACGCTTGGGTCCAAGACCATCCAACTCACGCTGAATGCCGGGGCGAATACGATCGCGCTTTCCAATCCGACCGCTTATGCGCCGGACATCGACTCCATCACGGTGCAGTCGGCGACGTCGACCAATGGGACGTACTATTGGGTGGTCAATCGCAACAGCGGGAAATTTCTGGATGTTCAGGCCGATTCGTTGGCTAGCGGCGCGGCCATCCTGCAGTATGCGCAGAATAATCAAACCGATCAGCAGTGGTCTGTCGTCGCCGGCCCGCTAGGTTGGTATTACCTCGTCAATCGCAACAGCGGTCTGCAGCTGGATGATCCTGGCGCCTCGACCACTCAAGGCACTCAGCTGGTTCAACATTCGGTGAATACAAATCCCAGCCAACAATGGGAATTCATCAGTGCGGGCGGCGGCTACTTTGGGCTGAGGAACAACGCGAGCTCACTGTTCATGGACGTGTCGGGAGCCTCGCTCGCGAATAGCGCTCCCGTGATTCAATGGGGGAGCAATAGTGGTGCGAATCAACAGTGGATGCTCGTTCCAGCCCCTTGAGGCGCCAGAGCAAAGACCGTTGAAAGATTGTTGCGTGTGAAGACGCCGTCCGGAGAAGTTCAAACCTTCTTCGGCGGCAGCTATATCGACTATACCTATTGTGCTGCGATATTCTTTGGCGAAACGAGGCGCTCCGAAGAGCGTCTCATTAATTTGCGTGGCACGCCATTTGCGCACGGAAACTGCTTGATTTTCGTTTGGTGAACCACCCCGAATCCTCCAGTCACGATCCCACCTCTGATTCTAAACCGGCGGAACCACCTGGAGGCTATGCCTCGACAGTCATTTTGCGGGGCCATGCCCGGCAGGAGCAGATCGACCAAGCCATCTCCGAGATCCAGGAGCGGGATGGCGTGCTGGATCGCTGTACGAACTGCGATGCGCTGCTCGATGTCTCCGGATGCAGTCCACTGACCGAAACGGTCTGCCCGGACTGCAGCGCGCTCATCAAAGTGTTGCGGGAATTCCATCATTTTGTGCTCCTGAGCCAGCTGGGGCAGGGTGGGGCGGGGACGGTCTATCGCGCGTTTGACGAGACGCTGGAGCGCGATGTGGCGCTGAAGCTCCTGCGGAATGAGCGCACCCGCGACGCGGAGTTCATCGAAGGCCTGGAGCGGGAAGCGCTCATTACGGCCTCGATGAATCACCCGCATGTGGTGAAGGTTTTTTCGACGGGCCGGAAGAATGGCTTTTACTATATCACGATGGAGATCGTGGGCGGCGGTTCGCTCGCCCAGCGCATCAATCGTCAGGGGCGATTGCCGGAGGCGGCGGTGGCCTCCATCGGCATCCAGCTCGCGGAGGGCCTGCAGGCCGCCTGGCAGCGGGGACTGCTTCACCGGGACGTCAAGCCCGGGAATATTCTCTTTTCCGATCAGGGCGCCGCGAAGGTCGCGGATTTTGGTCTGGCGCTGCCGATTTCGCGGACCCTGGAAAGCGCGGAGGAAAGCGGCGATGTCTGGGGCACGCCCGAGTATATGGCTCCGGAAAAGCTTCTCGGACAAAAGGAAGACGTTCAGAGCGACATCTACAGCGTCGGTTGCACGCTCTATCACTGTTTGGTGGGAGCGCCTCCGCTGGACCTCGAGGTGGTGAAATCGGTGATTAAACGCCAGACGGCTCATCCGATCCCAAATATCCAGAATGTGGCGCCCCAGGTTTCCGGCGCGATGGCCTTTGTCATCAATCGCTGCCTGGAAGTAAATCCGGAGAAGAGGTATCAGGATTACGGAAATTTGATCGAGCACCTGCACTACGCTCGCGATCAGTCCACGGCGACTGAGGCGAAGGGGCGTGCCGCTTCGAGCACTCGAGATGCGGCGTCGGCCGCGGCAGGTTCGGCCGGACCCAAGCCATGGAGCTGGGTGGCGGCGGCGGTCATCGTGGGGGCGGCCGCGACTTGGTTCATCATCGCCTTGCTGCAAAACGCCGGGAAGCAGCGTCCTACGGCGGCCGTTCAAGCGTCTCCAACGCCGACGCAAAGGCCGGCGCAATTACCGCAGATCGCGCCTCAATCCAATTTCGCCCGCCAAATAAGCGAATTGACGCCTGCGGGTTACTGGCGGCTGCACGAGTCCCGCGGGCCGATGGCGGTGGATTCTTCAGGCTACCTGCGAAACGGCTTCTACCGCTCGGCGGTCAAACTCAGGTCTCCGGATATCGCCGTTCTGCCATTTACGGGGTTTGCTGCAGGTGAATTGCCGGCGCTCTTCACAGGCGAGGAAGATTCATTCGTCGCCTTGCCGCCGTTGTTTTTGAACTCGGTAGGCGTGACTTTCACGATCTGGATTTACCCTTCCAACCCTGTCCAGGCGCGATCGGCCGGATTGATCTTTTGTCGGGATGGGATCGGGACTACGTCGGGTTTGCAGTACGATCGAGATGGGGTAAAACTGGGCTACAATTGGAATGACGAACTGAAAACGTATATTTGGAATTCCGGGCTGGCGGCGCCGGCGAATGAATGGTCGTTTGTCGCGCTCGTGGTCACGGCCGAAGACGCCACCCTGTATCTCGATAACGCTGAAGGACAAAGGGTGGCTAACCACAAGTGTCCACATGCCCCTTCGGCATTTAACGGCGAAACGAGGATCGGCAATGACGCCTATAGCAAGGACCGAACCTTCAAAGGCCACCTCTGCGAAGCAGCGGTTTTTCGCCAGGCGCTGACTGCGGATCAAATCGCGACTTTATACAAGGCCGCGCAGCCGGAAACACGCTAGCCTTCCTCCAAGGACACTAAATCTGTTTCGTCGCGCGCGCTTCGACGGGCGCTGCGGATTCTTCGATCATGGCGGCCGCTTCGTCCTCCGGCTCTTCGCCGAGCGGCCAAATGTGAAAGCCGCCCTTCCACGCGCTGCCGATCTCCCACGTGCCCCAGATGCCCGCGCCTTCACGAAAACCGCGGTAAGTGATGTGATGCGCGCTCAGGTAGGTTTTGAGCCACCAGCATTCACCATTGGCCGGGCTGTAGCGGCCTATGACGATGGAAACGCCGACGCGGTCCGATCCCTCTCCCGAAATCTTCCCGTCTTCGAAGCTGAGGAGCAGATCCATCCGGTAACGCCGTCCCCCGGCGCAATAGTTGAAGAAGCCAGTCCAGGGGCCGGAAGGAAAGGGCGTTTCGTTCATGAAATGGTGGCAAATCGATCGAACTCGAGCCTGGACGGCGCGGGCATTTCGGGCCGCGACGAACTCCGGCAAGAGGTGAAAAATACACAGCACAAGCCATGCTCTCGCAGGGGAAAAGTATCTTCGGCGGCATACCGATTGCATTTGTTTGGCGTTTTGCATTGGGGCGCTTTGATCCTCCCAGAGAACGCGTGGCGGCCGCACAAGAGGACGGTCCAACGCTGGACAACTCGGGCGCGGTGCGTTGTTATTGCAGACTCATCGGCGCTTGGCGCCGGCAGACCTCGCACCTCACTACTTCATCGCCGATCATCTCGCTCCCATGTGGAAAGGCCGCTTCCAGGAACAAACCGCCCAGCTTCTCCAGGCTTACTCCGAGTCCATTTCCTTCGATTGGCGGCTATGGCGTCATGATATCGAGGGCTCCATCGCCCATTCCGCCGCTCTGGAGCAGGCCGGCTTGCTGACCACCGAAGAGCGGACGAAAATCGTCGAAGGCTTGCGGACGATCGGCGCCGAAATTGAGGCCGGCAAATTCCCTTTCAAGGTGGAGCTCGAAGACATCCACATGAACATTGAAGCCGAACTCACCCAGCGAATCGGGGCCGCCGGGGCGAAGCTGCATACGGCGCGCAGCCGCAATGACCAGGTGGCGCTGGATTTGCGCCTGTATCTGCGCGCGGAATGCGACGCCATCACCGAAGGGATCCGGGACCTGCAGCGGGCCCTCGCCGGGTTGGCCGACCGCCATGCCGATGTGATCATCCCCGGTTACACGCACTTGCAGCGGGCGCAGCCGGTTTATTTCGCGCACCATCTCCTGGCCTATGTGGAAATGCTCCAGCGCGACGCGGGGCGCATTGCCGACTGCCGCGCTCGGCTGAACGTGCTGCCGCTGGGCTCCGGGGCCATCGCGGGCTCGACCATTTCGCTGGACCGTGAACTCATCGCCCGGCTGCTCGATTTTCCCGCCGTGACGCAAAACTCGATGGATGCGGTGAGCGATCGCGATTTTGCCGTCGAGTTGCTGGCCGCGTTGAGTCTTGTGGCGCTGCACCTTTCGCGGCTCAGCGAGGACGTGATCCTTTGGGCATCGAGCGAATTCAAGTTCATCACGATTTCCGATGCCTTCACGACCGGTTCGTCGTTGATGCCGCAGAAGAAGAATCCCGACGTTGCCGAACTCACCCGCGGCAAGAGCGGACGCGTCTTCGGCAATCTGCTCGCGCTGCTCACGGTGCTGAAGGGGCTGCCGATGACGTACAATCGCGACATGCAGGAGGACAAGGAACCGGTCTTCGACTCCGTGGATACGGTGAAAGCCGCGCTGGGTGTCTTTGCCGCGATGCTCGATGGCGTGAAGGCAAATCCACCGGCCTGCGCCGCGGCGGTCGCAGACCCGAATCTGCTGGCCACGGATCTGGCGGATTACCTGGTGCTCCGCGGCGTGCCCTTCCGGCAGGCGCACGAGATCATCGGCCGGGCTGTGGCGCTCTGCGCCGGGCGGGCCTGTGAGCTGCCGGAGCTTTCGCTGGGGGATTACCAAGGACTTTCGCCGGTCTTTCAGGCGGATGTTTTCGATATGTTCACGCTGGAAAAAGCGATGGCTGCCCGCCGGGCGATCGGCGCGCCTTCGCCGGCCAATGTGCGGGCGCAGCTCGAGCGCTGGAAGCTGGCGCTGGCGCCGCAAGAGGACGTTGCCGCCGCCGCGAGCGCCGAGACCCGCTGATTTCGATTTCTCATGGCCTTTCATTCCTTCACACCCGACGGCGACGGCTGGCAAACGCTGAACGACGAAACCGTGTTTGCGAACCCGTTTCTCGAGGTCCATCGCGTCTCGCTGACTTCGCCGACCCGATCGAAGCCCTTCTTCTGGACCGTCTGCCATCGCAAGGCGGCTGTGGTGGTGGCTCCGCGGCTCGCTGACGGACGCTTCCTGCTCGTGCGGCAGGAGCGGGCGCCGATTCGGGCGACGATCTGGGAATTTCCCGCCGGGCAGATCGATGAAGCAACCGATCACGATCAAGCGGCGATCCATGCGACCGGCCTGCGGGAGCTGCGGGAGGAAAGCGGCTATGAATTGGCGCCGGGCGGGGAATTGGTGTCCCTGGGGCATTTCTTTCCAAGTTGCGGCTTTACCGACGAACACAGCCACCTGCTGGTCGCGCGCCCGGTCATCCCAAGCCCGCGAGGGCAGGAGCTGGACGCCAATGAATCGATCAGCGAGGCCCGGGCCTTCACGTCAGAAGAGTTTCGCGCGATGATTGCTTCAGGCGAAGTCCGCGATGCGAACACGCTCGCCGCCTACGCGCGCCTCTCTGCGATGGGGCTGTTATGAATTAGGCGAGGTTTGAAATCTGATGCGTTGCGCGAAAGCCCGACCTCTTCGGAATCATTCACCGATGCTGGAAATCCTTCGGAAGGTCTGTGGGTGAGCTTCGTGCCTTCGTGTCTTCGTGTGAAATTTTCTCCGCAAGTGCCTCTCAGAATGCGGGTTTCCAGTTCGATTCGATTCACGAAGCAGACAGAGGCTCACACGAAGGCACGAAGGCACGAAGGCCTGCCCCCGACTCGCCGGAGAACTCTGTGCGCTTGAGGCGGTATTCGACGCGATGCGCCCCTCGCATGAACCATTGGACGTCGCCAAACTTTGCCGGTAATAATCCCCCGTGCCCTTGCTCGAAGTCCGCCATCTCAAAACCTGGTTCCCCATTCGCACCGGCGTCTTTCGCCGCCACACCGACGACGTCAAAGCCGTCGACGACGTCAGCTTCGAAATCGAGCCGGGCACGACCGTCGGCCTCGTGGGCGAAAGTGGCTCGGGTAAGAGCACGATCGGCAAGACCATCCTGAAGCTCGCGCCCGCCACTGCCGGCGAAGTGCTCTTCAATGGCAAAAGCATCCTGCCCATGCCGGAGAACGAATTCCGGCCGTTGCGACGCGAGATGCAGATGATCTTTCAGGATCCCTTCGGCTCGCTGAATCCCCGCCACACCATCCACCAGATCGTGGGGGAGGCGCTGGAGATTCATTTTCGCGAGATGAATGCCGCGGCCCGCCAGGATCGAGTCGCCGAGCTGCTCCGCCAGGTCGGCCTGAAGTCGGAAATGATGGAGCGCTATCCGCACGAGTTTTCCGGCGGACAGCGACAGCGCATCGGCATCGCCCGGGCGCTGGCGGTGAAGCCGAGCTTTATCGTTTGCGACGAGCCGGTCAGTGCGCTGGATGTCAGCGTGCAGGCGCAGATCGTCAATCTGTTGCAGGATCTCCAGGAGGAGCTCGGGCTCACCTATCTTTTCATCGCGCACGATCTCGCCGTGGTGGAGCACATCAGCGATCATGTGCTCGTCATGTACCGGGGAAAAATCGTCGAGAGCGCGCCGTCCGAGGCCATCTACGAAAATCCGCAGCACGAGTACACGCGCAAGCTCCTCGCGGCCGTGCCGAAATTCGCCTAACTCCCGGCTGCCGCCGCACCGCACGAATTCATGACGCCCTTTCTCCGTAAGCTGCTGGGTATGAATTGGCTGCTCCTCGGGCTGGCCACGCTGCTCAGCATCATGGGCATCGTCGCGGTGTACAGCGCGACTTACTTCCGTCCGCACGAAGACTATTGGCACAAACAAATCACCTGGGTCATCGCCGGCCTGGTCGTGTTTCTCATCACGAGCCTGATCCATTACCGCTGGGTGAAGTGGATCGCGCTGCCGATGTACGTCAGCAGTGTTATATTGATTATTCTGACCTACACGCATCTCGGGCAAAAGCACGGCGGCGCCAAGTGTTGGTTGAAAGTTCCCGGCGTCGGCACCTTTGAACCGTCGCAGATGGCGGTGATCGCCGGGGTCCTTACGGTGGGGCTTTTTCTCAGCCAGTTCCGGAAGATGCACCCCTTCTTCAAGATCATGTGTGTGGGCGCGATCGTGGTCGGGCCGATGCTGCTGATTCTCAAGCAACCGGATATGGGTATGACCATCGTGTGGGTGCCCGTGATCATGTCCATGCTCTTCGTGTCCGGAGTGCCGAAGCGTTACCTCATCGCCATTATGCTCCTGGGGATCTGTGTGATGCCCATCGAGATTTTCATCGGGATGAAGGATTACCAGCGCGACCGCATCACTTCATTTATCGATCCTTCGGTGGATCCGCTGAATACCGGGTGGGCGATCAATCAGTCCCTCATTGCCGTGGGTTCGGGCGGGTTCCACGGCAAAGGATTCAAGGCGAAAAACTCCCAGGTGGAACAGGGCTTCATTCCCGGCACCACGGTGCACACCGACTACATCTTCACGGCGATCTCGGAGCAGTTTGGCTTCGTCGGCGGCATGGTCTTGCTCGCGATTTTTGCGACGCTCATCCTCTGCTGTCTCTTCACCGCGCACCAGGCGGTGGACGAGTTTGGTATGATCATTACCACGGGTATTTCCGCGCAGCTCTTCTTCCACGTCTACCAAAACATGGGCATGACCATCGGGCTCATGCCCATCACGGGGGTGCCATTGCCGCTCATTTCATACGGCGGCACCTTCCTCGTGATGGTTATGTTTGCCCTGGGCTTGGTGAATAGCGTGTGGGTGCACCGCAAGGTGCTGCCGCCGCTTGGCTAGGTTGACGCTGGCTTTGCCAATCAACCCTGACGCAAAGCGGCGCAAAGTAGGCGAGGTATTCTTACCTCGCGCGGTGTGCCGGGAGACGCGGCGGGGCAGGCGCCGCGCTCCGCAAAACACGATCGTCGCGCCCTAGAAACAGCTGCGCACCACGCCGCCGTCGACGCGCAGCGCAGCCCCCGTCGTGGCCGAGGCCAGCGGGCTGCAAACATAGGCCACGAGCGAGGCGACCTCGTCCGTAGTGGCAAAGCGCTTGATGATGGAGCTCGGTCGCACATGCTCGAAAAATTCCTTTTCGAACGCCTCGAACGGTTTGCCACCGCTCAGCTTGTCGACGAATTCATCCACCCCTTCCGAGCGCGTGGGGCCGGGCAACACCGCATTCACCGTGATGCCTGTGCCCGTGCAAAGCTCGGCCAGGCCGCGCGAAACGGCCAGATTTGCCGTCTTCGTCACGCCGTAGTGCATCATTTCCGGAGGAATCTGGATGCCGCTCTCGCTGCTGATGAAAACCACCCGGCCCCAGTGGCGGCTTTTCATGCCGTTCAGGTAAGCGCGAGTGAGTCGCACGCCGCTCAGGACATTGACGTCGAAGAAGCGCAGCCACTCGGCGTCTTCGATTTGCTCGAAGGGCTTGGGTTCGAAGATCCCGAGATTGTTTACGAGGATGTCGACGTCCGGATATTTGGCGACCGCGGTGGCGGTGTCGTCCGCCTTCGACAGATCGGCGGGCATGGCTTCGAGTTTGGCGTTGGGCAGGTCGGCGCGCAGGCTGGCGATGGCGGCGTCGACGCGTGCGGCCGTGCGGCCATTGACGATGACACGGGCGCCTTCGGCGGCGAGCGCCTTGGCGATGGCATAGCCGATGCCGGCGGTGGATCCGGAAACGAGCGCGGTCTTATTTTCGAGTTGGAGATTCATGATGTGTTTGGACGGCGGGCAGTTTGTCGAACGGCGCGACGGCTGTCCGGCCTTTTTTCTTCGCCGCACGCAGTGTCCACGAGCGTAAAAATAGCGCCGCTCTTGATGGTTAACAGTGCTTGCCGAACCTCGGCATTTCGGGAAGCATCCGCGCTCCATGTCCCTCCCAACCTCGAACGAACCTGCGTCCGCGGAACTGCCGCCGCCCGTCGATCGCCGTGAATTCCTAAAGGGCGCCGCCTGTGTCGCCCTCGGCGGCGCCTGCGCGCTGGCCCCGGCCGCTGCGGGCGTCTATGTGCTGGTCGCGCCGCTCCGTCAGAAGGCTGGCGACGGCGCCTGGGTGCAACTCACCCGGCTCGAAGCGCTGACCACGGGCGGCGAGCCCCGGCTTTTTCAAGTTTTCATCGAGCGGACGGATGCGTGGACCCGCCATGCGCGCAGCGCGGTCGGCGCGGTTTTTCTCCAGCGGCTCGACGAGACGAAAGTCCGCGCTTTTCAGTCCGCCTGTCCGCATCTGGGCTGCGCCGTGGAGTGGCGCAACGAGATGAAGAAGTATTTTTGTCCGTGTCATAACAGTTCCTTCACGGTGGATGGAGGCATCGTGGATCCGAGCCCGGCGGCGCGCGGTTTGGATACCCTGGCGGTGGAAATCCGCGGCGACGGCGAGGTCTGGGTGCGGTTTCAGGATTTCAAGGCCGGCGTCAAAGAGAAAGAACCTGTCGCATGAAAGCATTGCTCGATTGGCTCGATTCCCGCACCGGCTGCCGGAAGCTGCTGCATACCGCCCTTTACGAACATGTGCCGGGCGGCGCGCGCTGGCGCTACATCTGGGGCAGCACCCTTACTTTTGCCATCGTGGTGCAATTCATCACCGGGATTTTTCTCTGGATGAATTACAGCCCCAGCGCGCAGAGCGCCTGGGAGAGTGTTTATTATTTGAACGATGTCATGTCCGGCGGCGCCTGGCTCCGCGGCATCCATCATTTCATGGCGCAGCTCATGATTCCGCTGCTCGCGCTGCATTTCTTGCAGGTGATGATCGACGGCGCCTACCGGGCGCCGCGTGAGGTCAACTATTGGTTTGGCTTGGGCTTGCTCGGACTCACTCTGGCCATCTCGCTCACTGGCTATCTCCTGCCGTGGGATCAACGCGGCTACTGGTCGACAAAAGTCGCAACCAACTTGCTTTCGGGCGTGCCCTGGGTGGGAGGCAGCCTCCAGCGGCTCGTCGTGGGCGATGCCAATTACGGGCACCACACACTGACCCGTTTTTTTGCCCTGCACGCCGGCATCTTGCCCGCGCTGCTCGTGGCGCTCATTGCGGGTCACGTGGCGCTTTTCCGTAAGCATGGACTCACTCCGAAGCTTCCGAAAAAAGGGCCGGACACAATGTTTTGGCCCGACCAAGTCTTAAAGGATGCGGTCGCTTCGCTGGCAGTCATGCTCGTGGTGTTGTTCCTGGTTTGGCGCTTTGGCGGCGCCGAATTGGGTGCTCCGGCCAATCCCGCGGAGCCCTACAGCGCCGCCCGGCCGGATTGGTATTTCATGGCGCTGTTCCAGTTCCTGAAATACTTCGAAGGCGAAAAGCTCATCTGGGGTTCGCTCATCATCCCGGGGCTTGTCTTCCTGCTCCTCATGCTCATGCCTTTCCTCGGGCGTTGGGAGCTGGGGCATCGTTTCAATCTCTTTGTGGTCGGAGCGGGACTCGCAGGGTTTGCGACCCTCACCACGATCGCATTTTCCAAGGATGGCCAGGATCGTCATTACCAGGCGGCGGTCGCTCAGGCCCGACGAGATGCCGAACGCGCGAAGCAGCTGGCCACGGCGCGCCATGGCATTCCCACGGAAGGCGCGCTGGCGCTCCTCCGCGACGACCCCCTGACGCAGGGCCCGCGTCTCTTCGCGAGCCAATGCGCGAGTTGCCATACCTACAACGGGCACGATGGGATGGGTTTGCCCCTGAAGGAGCCGCCAAGCGCCGCCGATCTGGCGGGCTACGGTTCGCGCGCCTGGCTGGCCGGGTTTCTCGACCCGAAACAAATTGAGAAAGATAAGTACTTCGGCGCCACGGCCTTCGTGAACCCGAAGGCTGGTGAAAAGAAGGGCAAGATGATCCGGTATGTCCTCGACGAAGTTCCGAAGTACACCGCCGAGGATCGCGTCCAACTTGCCAAAATCATCGCCGCCATCAGCGCCGAGGCCGCCTTGCCCGCGCAAAAGGAAGCCGACGCGCAGGGCGCCGCAATGATCGAAGAAGGCAAAAAACTCCTGGCCGAAGACGCGCTCAAGTGCGCGGATTGCCATCAGTTTCACAACGACGACGCGGGCAGCGGGCCCGACTTTACCGGCTATAGCTCACACGTGTGGCTCTCGGAATTCCTGAAGAATCCCGCGCACGAACGTTTCTACGGCAAACACAACGACCGCATGCCGGCCTTCGGCAAAACGAGCCGGCTCAATGCGAAGGAGCTGGATTTGCTTGTTCGCTGGCTGCGAGGGGACGAGTAGGCGGCGCTGGGACGCTCCAACACTCTCGAGCAAAGCTCCGTGAGAAATAGATTCTCCACCTTCCAGGAGTTGGTTGACTCGTTGCCGTTGGGCACCGCTGAACGGAATTTTTTTTGCGCGGCGGCAGATTTGCTCCAGGCGTTGACTCCCGAAAAGACAGAAGAATTCGGAGTGGCATTGATGGTCGCTGTGGAGATGGCGGACATCGAGTTGAGGGACGGCCGTATCATTAACGACGATTTGATCGGGTCACATGAAGATTGGGGAATCTTAATGAGCATTTACCTATCGGAGGTGAGCGATGATCCGATTTGGTGGAAAGGGTTTTTAGGACGTTGCTCGTCAGAAAAAGTGAAAGTATTGATTCCCGTGATCAAACAGATGATTGAGCGGGCGTCAATTGTTAAGCGCGTTCAATGGGGAAGTTAATACCGAGAGTTAGTTCAGGAGGGGTGGCGTTGGACAGGCCGAGCGTTTCCTTCTCGGTTAGCGCGATTGAAAAGGAGCATCTCGTCTATCGATCCATGGAAACAGTCCACCTCAATCTTTACGAGACAGTTCCTCAATTCGCCAACTCGCCCAGCATCTTCGCCAGATCGCCATGCTCCATTTCGTTACAATACACGTTGATGGAGTGACGGTCGCCCGCCTTCTTTTTTGGATCGCCTTGAACGCCGTCTCCCTTTGAAAACTGGATCCCTTGTTTCTCTAAGGCAGTTCTGACATCGCCTGCTTTCGCGTCCGGCGCAAGCCCAAGCGCCGTCCAGGCTGCGGCGGAAATCTCATAAGTCTTGTGCACGGGAAATTCCCAAAAATCCGCCGGCAAAACGAATTGAAACTGCAGCTTGGTGGCCAAAGGGACCTTGGGCGGCCGCCCGACGACCAAGATTGAATATGGATGGCCCAGGGGATCCCTCGGACCACGCGGATCCGCAAATGCCATCCCCAGACGTGAATTGAGCTTCACATAGTCGTGGACCATCGACCACGGCAGGACTTTGCCGTCGTTAAAGCCATGCTCGATCACGATCTGGTCGATGATGATTTTTAAAAGCTCGAGCTCAGTGCGCGTCTCCGCGGCGCCGGCTGGAATCGAATCGCTGGACCCGAGGTCGGCCATTCCCGAGGCGGTTAAAATGAGCAAGGGGAGAAACCACTTCATCCCCAAGAGAGCAGCACAAATCGAACCAGCAGAATGTTACCCTAAACCTTATTGCTCTTTCATAACGACTGCATAACGATGCTCTCGTGATCTACGAAAAAGGAAACACCGCCAAAGCGCCCGAAAGGACGCCGAGGACGTGTTGCCCTGAGCAGGATTCACCGGGATCGAGCGCTGTTACCCAGCGCATTCTGTCGTCAAACGGCGCAAGCCGTGCGACCGCCGAAGATCCCGTGTGTCTCGTTTCACCACGAGACTCGGCTCTCTGCGGCAGTTCGGGAACTGTCGTCGTCTTTCGTTGCGTAACTGGAAACGGCTATTGCAACGGACCAATCAAAGAGTCGGGAGATCCAGCCCTACGTCTGATTACAGGGAACTCGTTTTGCTTTCTCACCGCAGCGGGCTCGCCCAGAGACGTAACCGGCCTTCAACAAGCCGGCCCCTGGGACCGACCGTGTGCTAAGGAGAGCTGTTTGACGCAAGATTCCCCGCGTCGAGATGTCGTGTCGAGACAAGGAGGTGT